>Ga0213825_1000350_pt1 | contig 34629 bp, 32 predicted proteins | sample MC6MC0900MG_FD_179896 | JGI IMG/M metagenome (GOLD analysis project Ga0213825, IMG submission 179896) | Enriched soil aggregate microbial communities from Iowa State University, Ames, United States - MC6-MC0900-MG | ecosystem: Environmental > Terrestrial > Soil > Unclassified | place: USA: Iowa...
TAGCCTCTGTCTTTTCCCACAATTTCATAAATCCCGTCTACCGCTTTCCGGGTCACCTGACTATCATCGCCGTTTTCAAATATTACATCCATCAGGGCATGCCCGTCACGATAATAATCTTCCATGGCAAATGCATCCACAGACATCATATCGGTAATCCCCTGATTTACAAAGGAGGTTCCCATATAAACATCCGTAGTCAAATCCGGACCTATGACCAGATCTACCCCTTCCAGATCCGATATCTGCTGTCTTATCTTTTTTGCTTCCTGAAGGCTTACATCCTCAACCATAATCCGGGCCATTCCAGGATATCCAAACTCATCCTCCATCACATCAAGAGCCTGTTTCGTTTGGGCAAACTGCGGCAGGTATTTGCTCAGATCATAATTGACCTTTACAAAAGGAAAACAGATGGCACAAATTATGGCCGCAAGAAAGAAAAAAGTCTCTATTTCCTTCCCGCGAAACACAATAATATGTACGATTCTATCAAATAAGCTTCTGTCTCTCTTCATAGTTTCCTCCACTACACTATTCTGTTAATAGATATATTATTGACTTTTGAACACGTGTACATTATAATACCCTTGTAGATAAGTTTCAATAATCAATAAAACAAGAAAAATCTATTAACGGTCACAAAGTGATTATCAATGCAATACTCAACACTTATTCATGTAATGTTCATGATTTTCAGAGATTTGGGCTCTAAAATAAGAAGCAAGCCAAGAAACACAATTGGAGGAATCGTATGGAAACTCAAAAACAGGATCGCCGCATCCGAAAAACTCAGAAGGTATTGAAGGAAAGCCTTCTTGAACTTATGGAAAAAAAGGAATTTAAGAATATTTCCGTAAAAGACATCACGGAACTGGCAGACTTAAACCGGGGTACTTTTTATCTTCACTATGCCGATACCTACAATCTGTTGCAGGAGATGGAATCCGAAGTCTTAGATGATTTTCAGGATATGGTCAGCAACTGCCGCTATGCCTTTAAAAAGGGGTCACTTCTGCCCGTTGTCTTACCAATTATTCATTATATAGAGGAGAACAAAAAGATATGTAAAATCCTTTTTGAGAACAGCTCCTCCAATGATTTCGTAAACCGCTTCCATACCCTTGTCTTAAATAACGGCACAGCAATCGTCAAGGAACAGTATCCAACTGCCAGAGAAGTAATCCTAAATTATTACCTTGAATTTATCACCTATGGACTAACCGGTGTCCTAAAACAATGGCTTGATACGGACATGCAGCAGCCAAAGGAAGAGGTAGCAGAATTTGTGGATAAGATGATCATGGGAACTGCGCAAAAGCTCCTCGCCGTATAAACATATCATTTTTTAACCGGAATCCTTATTTTTCATCTGGAATCAACCGATATATGGATAACGATGTCATACAGCCATTTGACTGTATCTTGCATCAACAATTACACAAGGATGAACGATATGCAAAAAATTATAAAATCCAAAAACGAGAAGATTCCCAAGACAACCCCCAAAAAAGGGAAAGCAGAACAAAACAAACAAAATAAAGCGGAACCGGTCAAAGCTCCAAAAGACAAAGGAAAAGGGATATTACCTAAAAATAAAAGAGTTCTCGTTTTAATGTCAGCCGCCCTGTTGATCGTTATTATGGGATCTGTTCAAGCCATTATACTGCTCACTTCCCAAAAGAAGGAACCGAAAGAAAAGGCAGAAGTAGCGCCAACCTACTACTTTTCTAAAGATGAAGATATTTCTTCGGTTACTGAAATTGTAGGTGAACGCGATTTTATTAAGCAGGAGGCTTCAAAAGCCAGTCTTGAAACTGAAACGAAAGAGACCGGTGATCAGACAGAAAAAACGAAGGAATCTTCTGCCGGCGCTGCATCACAAACCTCTGGTCTGGAGGATAGTTACAAATATCTTCATGTGGAAGATACCTCCGCTGATATAAAAAGCTACATGGATTATCTGGAAGGTAAAAAGAATTTTATCAACGTAACGGATAATTCCCAGCAAACAGAGTCTGGACAACCATCTGCGGACGAGACTGCTAAGACCAGCTCAGAGTTCTATCAGCTTGCCGGGCCGTCTAAAGATTCCGCTTCCTATCTTTCCATTACCTTAGAATCCGAAGCGGACAGTTATACCGTGACCACCAGTAAGGAGAACCAACCTTGGGGCACCTATTTTAAGGACCGGTGGAACCAGCAGAAAAAAATAATCGATGATTTTGAAAAACAGCCAAAAGCTACCAATACCATAGAACAGGCAGAGGCTGCTGTCCGTTCTATGGGCCAGGAAAAACTTGGCCTGGCGGAAGCTACTGATTCTTATGAATATATCGCATCACCCGGAATATCTAAAATAGATGGAAATAATTATTATACGGTCAGGACATACAAGCGACAGCCAGATGATACTCTGATTTATATTGCCACCTATTTGTTTGATTATAATACCAGCAGTGTAGCCTTTCAGTACGATGAAGTAACTGGAAAGGCATCTCCTCTGAAGTGATTTAACACGAAAAAGACGGACAGTCCTTACGGACTGCTTCCGTCTTTTCCTATTCTCCTTTTTATGTTATAGTAATCATATAAAAAATTTAAGGAGATGTTGTTATGGAATTTTTACAAATGGCAAAAGAACGTTACTCAATGAGAAAATTCAGCGATCGGAAAATAGAAAAAGAAAAACTGGATTTGATCCTGGAAGCCGGAAGAGTCTCTCCTACTGCAGTGAATTTTCAGCCTCAGCGGATTCTTGTCATTGACTCGGAAGAAAATCTCGCCAGATTAAAATCCTGCACCCCTTATCACTTTCATGCACCTCTGGCTCTGCTGGTATGCTATGATTCCACTGTCAGCTGGAAAAGATCATACGACAATAAGGATATGGGCGAAGTTGACTCAAGCATTGTTGCCACGCAGATGATGCTTGAAGCGGTAGAATTAGGATTAGGAAGTACCTGGGTAGGTCATTTTGATCCGGTATGCATCCGGACGTCATTTGATATCCCGGAACATTTCATTCCTGTTGCTCTGCTTCCTATTGGCTATCCCGGGGAAAATTGTGCGCCCCACCCCCTTCATGAGAAACGGTTCGATATAGACCATACCGTTTTCTTCAACTCCTTTGACGGCATTGACTCTCCCAAAGATCGGTAACCTTTCATGAACCCCCATATGTATGCATAAGATAACTATATACTGCGTTTTAAATTGCAGGATGGGGGCTTTATCATGAATAAAATATTGGATAACGAATATTATGACTTGATCATCAGTAATTCTTTAGTTCCCGGTTTTGATAACGAAAATAATATTACGGCCTTAAATGACAAATACTCTTTACTGCATATACGAAGAAACAATATGGATGCCTGTGATCTGGGACGGTATCCTTATGATAATTTCCCTTCTCTTTTTACACTTACTTCTAAAGTAAGCATAGAAAAATCAGGCATTGCCAGTGTCAGGAGACATCCTGATTTAAACTTAATGGGGCTGGGAGTGGTGATCGGTATCATAGATACCGGCATCGACTACCAGCATCCCGCATTCAAAAATCATGATGGCACCACCCGTATTCATTCCATATGGGACCAGACTGACCAGACCGGCATGCCTCCCAAAGATTTTAGTTTCGGTTCAGAATACACAAAAAAACACATCAATGCCGCACTAAAATCCAACGCCCCCTTATCCATAGTACCTACTTTTGATAACTATGGACATGGCACGGCAATCGCCAGTATCATCTCCGGTACTCCCGATGAAAAAAATTCCTTTACCGGCGTTGTTCCCCAATCCGAGCTTATCGTAGTAAAATTAAAAGAAGCAAAGCAAAATTTAAAAAATCTGTTCTTTGCCCCGGAAAACGTCCTGTGCTATCAGGAATCTGACATTATGCTGGGAATCCGTTATCTTCTCTCCGTTTCAGAAAAAGCAGATCTTCCTCTCGTCATATGCATCGCATTGGGAAGCAACCAGGGAGGCCATGACGGACTGGGAGTTATCAGCTCTTACTTAGAACACATCGTACAATTGCCCAGAACGAACGTATTGGTAGCTGCAGGAAATGAAGGGAACAGCCGCAGGCATTATTACCATCACTCAACAGCAGCGCCTTTATGCAATGGATTTAACTTAAAAATAGGGAGAAACGACAAAAAGTTTACAATGGAAATCTGGCCCTTCCCACCCGGAAAAGTATCCATTGAAATCTTCTCTCCTAACCGGGAAATCATTCAGAGTATATCCCCCTCTGCCGGAGTCTGCCAAAAATTCAGCCTTTCCATGGGCCAAACTACCATTTGGATCAACAATATCCTTTTGGAAGGCTCTACCGGTGATCAGGTTATTTTAGTGCGGTTTGACAATCCAATTCCAGGAATCTGGTATTTCCAAGTCTCAAGCATAGAAAATGAACCGTTTTCCTTCCATTCCTGGCTGCCGTCAGGAAATTTGATTTCAAACGAGACTTATTTCTACCAAGCAAACCAAAGCACCACCATTACCGCCCCGGGAAATGCCAGAAATCCCCTGACAGTTGCCGCCTATAACCAGTTTGATGGCAGTATTCTGGGAGAATCCGGAAGAGGCTATTCCAGATTCGGCCAGATCAATCCTGATATCGCCGCTCCCGGTTACCAGATCCCCTGTGCACTCCCAGGAAGTCAATATGGAAGCCTTACAGGTACCGGAGCCGCCGCAGCCCACGCTGCGGGAGCCTCTGCCATGGTCATGGAATGGGGGTACTGCAAAGGCAACCATACTACCGTCACCGGCCTCCAGATCAACCATATGATTATGCGGGGGGCGCAGAGGGACAGCACCTATACATATCCCAATGATAATTGGGGATATGGGCAGGTCGACGTATATAAGCTGTTTCAGAGGATATCCATTATCTGATGATTCGTGGAATTAAGAATGGAAAAAGTTTCTTTAGCTGCCTAACCTATGGTTGGCAGCTTCTTTTTTATAATACATCACTGCCCCAATGCCACCCAGTAAGGCAATCCCGGCCAGCAGCAGATACCCGGTCAATATTCCTTTCCTGGTGGCCAGGGCTCCGGTAAAGATCGGAAAGGTTGTCATGCCCACCGCATATACGGCCTGATACATTCCCATTGCCGTAGATTTTCTGTCTGCCGGAATGTCCCGCATTGCTTCCGAGGTTGCAAAAGAGAATAAGATACCGGTGGACATTCCCGGTAAAATTTGCAGCAGCAAAAGCACAGGGATGCTCCCTGCGGCCGGAACCAGAATACAATACGAAGCCACAACAGCAAACACCAGCGGGATCCAGAACTTTGGACCTTTGCGGCTGCATGTCCCGGAAGCTGCGAAAGCTGCAAATCCTACGGATGATATCATGTAAATAACAGAGGATATCCCCACAATCCCGTCTGATGCGCCCAATTCTTTTAATATCTGGTTCGTAAATGACATGGCAGTTGTCAGCTGGATCCCCTGCTGGATCAGGGCTATGAAAGAGAACAGCCACAAGCGCCTTATATTACATACAGTAAACAGTTCTCTGGTCTTATGTATGCTGGGATGAACCTCTGTTTCTTTAACCCCAATTGAAAGAAGAAAAGCCATCAGGCCCGCGCATATACTTAACATGCAGATTCCCGCCATGCCGATGCGATGATAGCTGATTGTACTGCACAGAAAACCAAGAAGCATTCCAAAATTATTAAACATTACGATCCGGCTGGTAGCGGCCTGCTGATCTCCGGCAGAAAAATGATTGGTGTAGAACACCATATAAGAAATCCACATGGCAGAAGCCAGTCCGGAGAAGAAATTGGCAACCAGAAACCCTGTGCCATTGCACCAGAATACCCGGAAAACAGATGCAGTTCCGGAGGCAATCGCTCCTGCCATTATAAAATATTTATGCCTGCCAACAGAATCCGCACAAATGCCTATGGGAAACCTTAGCACCAATTGGGAAATTCCATAAGCCCCCACAACCATTCCGGTAAATGCGCTGCTGGCTCCGCTGGCAGTCAAAAATGTCGTCTGGTATGGAATGTATACATATTGTGCAAACCAGAACAGGGATACCATAGCAAGGTAGTTGATTTCCTGTTTGCGCGTAAATGGAAGTTGGTTTAAAGTATGTTCTTTCATGTTTTCTTCCTTTGAGCATATTCCTCTAAAATCCGGTGAATGTGGACAGCCAGGTACATCTCTTCCTGTTTGGACAGCTTTGATTCAAACTTTTCTCTAATAAAAACGCCGATTTTCTTTACGCATTCATATTCCCTTGGACAGCTCTCAAGAACATGAGTATAAAAGGAATCCTCATAATCATATAGATCCTGACCGCCGTTTACCAGCCTTTGCGCAAAGAGGCGTAAATGTGTCACAAAGCGAGTGTAGCCGATTCCGTCCTCATCGTAAAGAATGGAGAAGTTGTATTTTACAATATCCAAAATGCCCTTGACTGTCTCAAATATCTTCTGGTTATCCGTACTGTTTAAGTTATTTGTCTGTGCATTGATAAAATGAAAAGCAATATTTCCGGCCTCATCTTCAGGAAGTTCCACTGACAGCTGCTCCCTCACTAGCTGCAGGGCATATAAGCCAACTTGAAATTCCTTTGGATTGAAACGTTTTAAGGTTTGTGTATAAAAATTTTGTATTAAAATCCCCTCATTATTTCTTTTTACAGCAAAAGACAAATGGTCTGTCAGTCCCAGATAAATATGCTCCATCAGTACCATTCCATAGGTATCAATGGCATAATCAATGACCTGTTTGGCCAGTTCAAAATAGGTACTGTCTATTTCCGAGGCAAGCCGGATGATATTCTTTGATATGGACCGGTCTTTTAAGACAAATACCTTTTCAATGTCTTCACTTTTTAAATGATGCCCAATGGACTTATTAAATCCAATTCCCTTACCCATCAGGATCACTTCCCTGCCGCTGTCATCAAGTGCCAGCAGCAGGGAATTATTCATTACTTTTACAACCCTCATAACCCAACCCCATTTCTGTTATTTTCACGAAAGCAAACTAGAGTTCATCTCCATTGGTTTCAATCACTCGCTTATACCAGAAATAACTGTCCTTTTTTATTCGGCTCAAATCCTTTAAATCATGGTCATCCCGATTGACGTAGACAAAACCATACCGCTTGCGGAAGCCCTCATGGGAACTGAGAAGATCCATAAACGACCAGGGAGAATATCCCATGACCGAAACCCCGTCTTCAATTGCCTGGCTTATCGCCCGGATGTGTTCTCTTAAATAGCTGATCCGGTACTCATCATGAACTTTGCCGTCTTCTGTCAGGGTGTCGGCAGCTCCCAGGCCATTTTCCGTAACAATGAGGGGAAGGTGGTATTTCTGATAATAACTGTTTAATACGGTTCGAAGGCCCAGCGGATCGATCTGGGCTCCATATTCACTGGAAACCAGATGCTCATTTTTAATATGGTGAAAATAACCATATTGATCAAAATCCACTTCATTGATGGGGAATGCCCTCTCTCCTGCCGGATGTCCCTCATCAGTCGGAAGGTACCGGACACACAGGGTTCGGTAATAATTCAGGGCAATAAAATCCATCTTTGCGTCTTTTAAAATTTCCTCGTCTTCCGGCTCCATAACCGGTACGATCTTTCTTTCTTCCAGATAACGCATGTAATATCCGGGATAACGGCCGTAGTAATGCATATCCAGGCAGTAGTCCGTCTTAAACCAGTCATTCATCCGGGCTGCCCAGACATCTTCCGGTTTGTTGCTTTCCGGATAGGTGCAGGTGGAGGATACCGCAGGACCGATCTTTCCGTCTGGTATGATGGAATGACAGGCTTTCACCGCCAGGGCATGAGCCAGGAACATGTGGTAATCCATCTGGGCTCTCTGGCGGTCGGCTTCCCATGCATCGTCCGCAGTGATGTTCACCCGTTCGTTTACTCTCACCATAAGATTCTGCTCGTTGTGGACCTGCCAGTAAGTGACTTTGTCTCCAAAGGTTTTAAAACATACACTTGCGTAACGCTCAAAAGCCATTACACATTCTCTGGATTCCCAGCCATTGTATTTCTTAACAAGGGCATAAGGAAGGTCAAAGTGATATAAGGTGATAAAAGGTTGAATACCCTGTTCTAACAGACAGTCAATGATCTTATGATAGAAATCAATCCCTTCCTGATTTACCTCTCCATCTCCATCGGGTATGATTCTGGCCCAGGAAATAGAGAACCGGTAAATCTGCATTCCCATTTCCTTCATCAGCCGGATGTCTTCCTCCCAATGATGGTAAAAGTCACTGGCCACCTTGCTGTCAGCCTGGATTTCCGAGCGTTTAAAGGAATTTACATCAGCAATTGTAATGCCTTTTCCTCCTTCATCCCATCCGCCTTCTATCTGGAATGCCGAAGAGGAAGCTCCCCATAAAAAGTTTTTTGGAAAATTTGTTTTTGTTCCTTCCATATCTATATTTCCTTTACTGATTATTTTTAATTGCGATCACCGGTTTTTCAAGGGAAGCCCCTGATCCGGCAATCCCCGTTACCTCGTGAAAGGCTGCGGTATTACTGATGATGATCGGAACAACCGTATCATATCCTTCCTTCTCTAAGGCTTCTATATCAAAGGATAAAAGTCTGGTTCCCTTACTTATATGGGCACCCTCTTCCACGTGTTTTTCAAAATGCTTTCCTTCCAATTGGACCGTATTGATTCCAACGTGAATAATCATTTCAGCTCCGCTGTCCAGCATAAGCCCCAGTGCATGAAGTGTCGGATAAACCAAGGTCACGGTACAGTCTTCCGGAGCGACAACCTCACCCTTTTCCGGGACAATCGCAATTCCATTTCCAAGCGCCATAGAGGAAAAAACCTCATCGTTAACCGATGTCATAGGCACTGCCGTACCTTCTACCGGTGAACCGATTAGTATGTCTGCTCCAGAAGTAATATCCAAAACATCCTGGGTTTCGGCGGCTTCTTCGTTTGAACCGGAAACTCGTCCGGTTTTTCCATTGATATCATCAAATCCAAACAGGTAAGTAAGCCCCATTGCTCCAAAGAAAGATACTGCCACACCGATCAGATAATAAATAAAGGTCTTCATACCGAAAGCCGCATAGGTTGCAAAGGTAAGCACCCCGTTATTGGCAAAGGAATCGCCGTACACGCCTCCCACACCCATAATAGCACCACCAATGGCACCGCAGATAATGGCATAGATCATGGGCTTTTTTAATCGCAGGTTACAACCGTAAATTGCAGGCTCCGTAATACCGCAAACAGAAGCGGATATGGCCGCAGAAGCTGCAACCGTTTTTAAATCCTTGCTCTTCGTTTTTAACATAACTCCAAGGGCCGCACCGCCCTGTGAGAAGTTTGCAGCGCCGGCAAAAGCCAGCAGGTTTTGATGCCCGAACTGGGCCACATCATTGATCCCAATGGGAAGCAGGGCTCTGTGTGCTCCGAAAATAACAAATACACACCACATGCCGCCTACAAAAGCACCGCACAGAGCAGGGCTTAAATTCATCATCCCGGTGTAGATAAAATTAATGCCGTTACCGATGTAAATGCCAATAGGGCCAAATATCATAAAGGTTGCAGGAATCATAACCAGGAGAGATATGCCAGGAACCAGTATGATCTTTAATACTTCAGGAATTATCTTTTCTAAAAACTTCTGTATATATGCAAGTATAAAAACTCCGATAATAATAGGAATCACGGATGACGCATAACTAGCCTTGGTAATGGCAATACCGAACATGCTTACCGCATCTTGCCCGGTCATCAGGGAAACAACCGCCGGGTAGCACATGGTACCGCCAAGAGCCATGGCAATAAATTCATTTGCCTTAAACACTTTTGCACTGGTGTAAGCAAGAATTATCGGCATGAAATAAAACAATGCGTCTGTGGCAGCCATAATGAGAATATACGTCTGGTTAACCGTGATATCCATTCCATGCTTGGAAGCCGTAATTCTTGCAATGGTCAATAAACCCTTTAAAAGGCCGGAGGCCGCAATGGCCGGAACCATGGGAGTAAACATGGAAGAAATGGCAATTAAAATTCGGTTCCAGACAGACCCCTTTTCCTCACTGCCGTCTGCTGTATTTTCCTCTAATGATACCATGGGAAGGATCGCTTCGTAAACCTTTGTGACTTTTGTTCCCAGAACAACCTGGAACTGCCCGCCGCTTTCCACGACGGAGATAACACCTTCCAGATGTTCAATTACCTCCCTTTTTGCCTTCTTTGAATCTCTTAACTCAAACCTTAATCTGGTAAAACAATGGGTAAGACCCTTTATGTTTTCGGAGCCGCCGACATTTGTTATGATGTCTTTGGCTATTTGATTATAATTCATTTTCCAAACCCCTTTCAAGTGATATCATATCTTATCATCCGGCCGGAATGACAAAATAAAAAAGACCCGATCAAGCGATATCAATCATAAGACTAAAAATAATAAGCCTTATCATTCTTTGCTCAATCCGATCTTGCCTGCATTACCAGTAACACGTCTTCCTGTTTTGCTATTTAGTTGTACTCAACTAGATACAATATAACACCGTTTGTACATTGATGCAACTATTTTAAATTTTTTCTGCATTTTCTCCAATTATTCAACACGAAAATCGTCTATTTTTTACAAAAAACTTGGTTTCATTTTTCAGGGAGCAGATTGTTATTTCTTTTCTGCTCCCTTTATTTTTAAACTCTAGAATCTTTTTTCAGAGACTCTGTCTGCTCCGGTCATTTATTTTTATTTATCTGCAACCGCCTTCATGATAAGTGCCGCTACAGCAGCCCCAGGATCTTTTAAGGAGCGGGATGCTTCTCCTCTTGTTGCCGCCCTTCCATGAACGGCAATCATGGTCGTGGTATGTTCAAAACCTTCCCGTGCAGCCAATGCTGCTTTCTCAAAGACTTCCTCAAGGGTCTCTCCGGTTTCCACTCCAGCTTTTAGTACCTGCACTCCGGGATGAAATCCATCCAAAAAGGTTTTATCCCCTAATTTCGCTTTACCAAGATCTGTAACACCTGCTTCATAGGCTTCAAACAGGGCAGCAACATCTGTGCCGGACAATTCTGTCTTTCCTTTCAACGTCTTTCCGGCGCGCATCAGTCCTGCTGCCATCAATGTTCCCATAGTAGAGGGAACCTTATTTCCCATGGTCTTTCCTGCCTTGTACAAAAGCTTGCCCAGGTCCGGCTCCGATCCATCGGAAACGGCTTCATAAGCCGCCTGGAACCCATCCGTCATCGTAAGACCCAGATCACTGTCTCCCACAACACTGTCCAGTTCAATTAAGTAGTTTCTGTTTTCCACCATGATCTTACTTATTCTGCCAAGCATGGCTATCAGTTCCTGCTGGTTCATATCAGCCTCCATTCTGCCGCTGATACCGGCGGCATAATTAATCGTGACAAACGGTATGCGCTTATGCCATCTGCTCTAATAGGATCTTAGACAATCCCCTGCTTAAAGAATGGTGTATCAGCCGGAGCATCCAGATAACCCTTCAGTTCCTCATCCATTTTCAAAAGGGAAATGGATAAGCCTGCCATCTCAATGGAGGTTACATATTCACCTACATAATAACGGTGTACCTTAATTCCCTTCTCTTCCAGAATCAGATTGACCTTTCTTGCCACAATATACTGCTCGTCAAGAGGAGTAGCGCCCAGGCCGTTTACCAGAACCGCAACCTCATCTCCCGTGCAGTATGGAATGTCTTCAAGAATTTTCTCCATCATTTCCGCTGTGATCTCATCTGCTGTTTCCAGTTTTCCCCGGCGGATTCCAGACTCACCATGGATTCCCATGCCGATTTCCATCTCATCCTCTCCGATCTCAAATCCCGGATGACCAACTCTCGGAACAGTACAAGGGGTAAGTGCCACTCCCATGGTCCTTACATTAGCAGCCGCTTTCTCTGCGATCCGCTTTACCTCCTGCAAATCCTTCCCGGCTGCAGCAGCAGCTCCAGCACACTTATATACAAAAAAGATACCGGCTACGCCTCTTCTGGTATTCTTTTCTCCGGGAGCCGCCTTAGGAGATGCCACATCTTCTCCTGCGACAACGCTTTCTACACGGATATCCTCTTCCATATCCGCCATCTCCGCAGCCATGTCAAAATTAAAGATATCCCCATTATAATTGCCGTAAATATAAAGAACACCTGCTCCGGAATCAATGCTTTTCGTCACATGAAGCATCTGCTCTGCGCTGGGAGACTGGAAAACATCCCCGACCGAGCAGCCATCTAACATTCCTTTTCCTACATAACCCAAGAACAGAGGAAGGTGCCCCGAACCCCCTCCGGTTGCGATCCCCACTTTTCCCTCTACCTTATTGGAAGTGACCAGGCAGCGCAAGTCGCCTTCCGTGTATGTAACATAGTCCGGATGAGCAAGATAAATTCCCTCCAGCATTTCATTTACATAATTTTCCGGCACATTAATCAGTTTTTTCATTTATTCCTTCTCCTTCCCACAATTTATTGCAGTTCAGTCATGCCATTCATATGCGTTCCGATATACTTCTATGACCTGTTGGACAGTCGGTTTAAAAGGATTGTCCTCCATACAGGAATCCTTAAGTGCAACTTCCGCCAGAGCTCTAAAATCCTCAGGATTTACTTTAAGCTCTTTGAGGCTCTGTGTAATCCCAACCTCTTTTGACAGCCGCCTGATACAGGCCACCGTTTCTTTCACAGCCTGTTCCCCTGTCATGGCAGCTGCCCCGGGAAGCTTAAGTCCCTCAGCCACCTTTTTATACCGTTCTGCAGCTACCGGCTTACCCCCGTTAAATTCCATAACAAAAGGCAGTAAAACCGCATTGCAGATGCCGTGAGGCAGATTCATAAGTCCTCCAAGAGAATGAGCCATGGCATGCACCATGCCAAGTCCTGCATTGGAAAATGCCATGCCCGCACTGTATTCCGCATAAGCCATCATCTCTCTGGCTTTTTCATTGCTTCCGTCAGCCACCGCTTCCGGAAGATATGTACCTATCACACCCATTGCCCAAAGGGCATCCTTATCCGTATATGGGGTCGCCCGTTTTGCCACAGCCGCTTCAATGGCATGGGTCATGGCATCCATTCCCGTGGAAGCGGTGAGGGCTTTTGGCATACTCATCATGAAATCCACATCATTGACGGCAATGGTGACCAAGCAGTTTGGGTCCACCATACACATTTTGGAATGTCTCACCGGGTCAGTCACGATATAAAACGAGGTGACCTCAGAACCGGTCCCTGCGGTAGTATTCACCGCAACAATGGGAATTCCCGGATTTAAGGAACGGTCCACTCCTTCATAATCCTCTACCCTACCGCCGTTTGCCATCACTATGCTGACGGCCTTTGCAGTGTCTATGGCAGAGCCACCGCCCACAGCCACCAAAAGATCCACTTCCAAAGCCCTTGCAGCCTCCAGGCAGTCACCCACAACCATGGTGGTGGGATTTGGTTCAACCAGATAATAAATGGCGTATTCCACCCCGGCCTTTAACAGACAGGCTCCCACTTTGTCCCCGGTACCATTTTTATACAGGAAGAGGTCCGTAACGATAAGTCCCCGTTTGAATCCCCGTTTCTTAAGCTCATCCGGCAGCAGTCCGATGGAGCCGCGGCCAAAAAAGCTGGTTCCTACTGCATTGATTCTCTCAAGTGCCATGAGTGGCCTCCTTAGAATTCTATATTTCTGAAATCTCCCGGATCGATCCGTTTTAACGCACTTAACTCTTCCTTTGTTGGAAGGGGCGTATAGGCGATCTGTGAATATTTTATAGGAAATCCGGTATTTTCTTCTACCTCTTCTAAGCTGGAAGTCGGGTGAATGGTTTCTAAAACCATTTCCCCATGTTCCATTTTAAAGATGCATAAAGGGGTGATGATCCGCTCCACATTTCCCCTGGTAGTTACAAAATCCACCTGGTTCACAAAGGTTCGCTTGTCATGCTTTGTTCTCCAAAGAATTGCCCTTTTTGCCGTTGGAATTAAAACGGCACTGCCTGCTCCTCCCGGCATCCTCACCTTTGGTTTTTTATAATCTCCAATAACCGAAGCATTGACATTGCCGCGGGAATCAAACTGGATTCCACTTAAGAATGCCACATCCAGTTCTCCCCTCATAGCCAGGTCAAATACTTCCATTAAAGGAAAATAGGCTGTTGCTCGTTCCAAAAGCTCCGGACCAGCGCTGGTATACTTTTTAAGCCTCACCGGATCCGGGTTTGTTCCGCCCGGAATATTCAAATGCACCGCCCCCGGTGCATGAAGAGCCTTTGCCAGAAGCAGCGCAATCATGGGCATATGGGAGGACACTCCGTGAAACACCTTGCTGCCGTCAGGTATGAGGCGGGCCATGGCGCAGACCATAATATCGCAGACTCTGTATTTTTCTTCCATCATGCCATGCCCCCTTATCCTTTGTAATCGGACTTTTCAAATGCCTTTAAATAGGCATTCAGGCCGCCCAAATCTTTCAGACCTTTAAATTCCTTTATATTTTTTCCATCAATATCATAAGAACCCGGACACGAACAGGGTGCGGCCCCTTTGGGAACCCGGACAACTGCTTCTACCAGAAAATCGGGAATATCAGCCTTTTTAGAACTGCCGGTAAATGCAGATCCATGGACAATATTCTCTGCCGTCAGGATAATTTTTTTTGCCGCCCTGGAGAATAAAACATCCTCAAATAATGGTCCTGTGATCCTGGCGTTCCCTTCTTCATCCGCCTCTTGTACATGGATGACCGCAACATCCGGCCTTATGGCCTTTACCACCGTCACCGGTTCCTTTGTGAATGGATCCTCTACCCGCATAAAATAATCATTGGCGTCTATTAAGTCGCTGATCACAAGTCCCTTTACAGGCATAAAGCCCACTCCGTAACTGGCGGCCCGGAGCGCGGAGATCACGGTATAACAGGCATGTTCATTACCTTTTACAGCTCCGCTTTCAACAGCCTTTCGGTAATGTCCGGCCAGGGAATATTCACTTTCATAACTGATAAAGCCGGCATCTACGCTGGAAACGCAGCCTCCGAAGCAAAGCACGTCAACATCCATAGCCCCTGCAGTCTTTACAAGCTTTAAGTCCCTTTTATTCTGACGCACCAGTTCCCTGACCATTGCCATGGGCGCCCGATGGAGCACATTGCCGCCAAGACCCAGGATATCCCCGTCATGAATCCGGGCGGCCGCCTCCTGCAAAGTCATTATTTTGCTCATGGTCTGACCTCACTTTCTATCCTGCACTTCTTTATTTTGCTGCATTGCAGGCAATCTGGATGGCATCCCAAACACCGGAAAAGGGAGGTGCATATATGAGATCCGTCATTCCAAGCTCTGCCGTTGTCATCTTGCAATGAATTGCCACAGCAAATACATCTACCCGTAAAACAGCCCCCTTTTGTCCGCAGGTCTGTGCGCCAAGCAGTCTTTTTGTTCCTTTTTCATAGATCAGCTTAATGGTGATGGGTGTTGGATCCGGATAGTACGCCGGATGGTCATTTGCCTGGATAACCAAAGTCTTATAATCTTTTCCCAGACGTATGGCATCTCCTTCTCCCATTCCCGTACGTCCAAGCTCCAGCCCGCAAACCTTGATCGCCGCAGACCCAAGGGCGCCTATAAATGATTCATGGCCCCCTGCCATATTGGTGCCTGCGATCCTACCGCATTTGTTTGCTACAGTTCCGAGAGCCAAGAAGCTGTCTTCCTCTAAAACTTCATGATAGACAAGAATACAGTCTCCCGCCGCATACACATCCGGTATAGAGGTTCTCATTTCCCGGTCCACGATGAGACCGCCGTTTTTGCCCATGGAGATTCCTGTGTTCTTTAAAAATTCGGTACAAGGACGGACCCCCACAGCGACGATCACCAAATCCGCCTCATAGGTTCCTTTCTCTGTTTTTACACCCTTCACATAAAGACCGTCTCCATAAAACCCTTCCACCTTTTCTCCGGTGTTAAGAAGGATCCCTGACTTTACCAGTTCTTCATGGGCCAGGGAGGCGATTTCCTCATCAAAGGGCATAAGAATTCTGGGAGCTGCCTCAACCATGCGGACGTTCTTTCCAAGGTTTAAAAACGCTTCCGCACATTCTACCCCGATATATCCGCCTCCAACGATGACGATATTACGGATTTCCGGCATTTTTACATATTCCTTTAAAAAGATCCCGTCTTCCATGGATTTTAATACATGGACTCCCATAAGCTCCTTGCCCGGAAAGGGGGGAACCACAGCCGATGCTCCCACCGCTACCATCAATTTATCGTAGGAATCCGTAAATTCCTGACCGGTTTCCAGATTTTTTACAAGGACCTCTTTCTTTTCCACGTCAACGGATAGTACTTCGTGGCGGAGGAAGGTTTCTATGCCCATCTTGGTAAAGGTCTCCTGTGAACGGGCGATCATTTTGCGGTAATCATCGTTATAGTCTCCCACATAATAGGGAAGTCCGCACGCTCCATAAGAGAGAAAACCTCCCTTTTCATAGACCGTTATTTTCGCGTCCGGGTCGACCCTGCGGATCTTGGAGGCGGCACTCATTCCTGCCGCTACTCCTCCAATTATAATAATCTTCATGTTTTCTCCCTGATCAATTGTTACCGTTCAGTCATGCTATTTATCATTTGCCCGGCTACCTTCATGGCTTCTTCTGCTGTCTTTGTTCCGGAAAATGCCTCAAAGATTTTCTCATAAAGGATTCCGTTTTTCTCCCCTGCCTTTGACAGATTGGGAAGAGGCCTTGCAAGTTCCATCATCTTCTGCTGCACTGGAAACCAGGGGCAATCACCGGCCCCTTCCAGGTAGCTTCCTCTTCTTATTGGAGCACCGCTCTTTCTTCCCACCTTCTGATCCACCTCAGGCGACCGAAGGTAGGAAAGAAATTCCTCTGCAGCTTCTTTTTTCCTGCTGCTTGCACAGATTCCAAAGGACCAGGTCACATTCCATGCCGTGGAAAACGTGGAAAATCCCAGATCTTCCGGTTCCAGACAGCCTTCCTTAAAGACTTCTCCCATCTGGCCGCTCCAGGTAACCGCCATGGCTGCTCTTTTTTGCCGGATCGATTCTGCAATTTCCCCGTTGCCGAAGCGTTCTGTACCGTCAACTGCACAGGCTTTCAGTTCCACATAAGACTGAAGCCCCTTTCTCACATCTTCCTTTCCGCAGGCCGCAGATCCATCGGGATCATAAGCATCTCCCCCGTACATGCGAAGGAAGGGAAGGGCATCGGTAAATATCTCGGACTTATCGGCCTTCATAGCCACAGCCTGTTCCCCGCAGGCCGCCTTGTAGGCTTTAGCCGTCTCTATGTATTCCTGGGGAGTGATGACTCTTCCAAGCTCCTTACCAAGCACATGATTAAGCAGGCTTTTACGGTAGAGGATCATATGTCCGTCACAGAAAGAGGGAGATAGATAGGCCTTTCCCTTGTACTTCATTTCTTCTGCAATGACCGGAAGGATGTCCTCTTCCTTAAGTTCCAGTTCCGAAAGGTATCCTTTTTCTACAAAGTCACGAAGCCATAAATGGCCTGCAACCATGACAATGTCATAATCTGCCTCCCCGGCAAATGCCTTCATCATCATTGGATAGTAATCCGCCCAGGGCACGATATGAAAATCCACCATTCCTCCATATCCGTCTAAAACCCCCAGTTCTTTATCCAGATAACCTTCCACCGCCGGATCAGCCACTGCCAAAACCTTAAGCGTTCCCTGTTCCATAAGCTAAACCTCTCCTATTACAATAAACCTTACCTTCCCGGCTGCGGCGGTGCATCTACAATGCCCACGATATAGGCATCAATCGGTGCCGAACGGTCCAGCGCATATTGAGTCGTATTATCCGTGGTTACCAATACCAGTTCTCCAATCCCTGCACCAATGGTATCGGCCGCCACAAAAATATCCTTTTTATCCCCATAAAAAGGTTCTACCAAAAGAAGCTTGAACCCAACTAAGTTCCTGCATTTTCTCGTGGAAACCACAGTTCCCATTATTGTTCCTAATATCACCTAGCCTCTTCCTTTCTAATGGTTACCCACTGCCCCTGCTTTAACTGGAATGCATTGGCATCATCTGTGTCCACATGGAAATCCAGCCTGCTGTCATGAGTAACACGAATAAGCACATGACCGAGTAAGCCGCCCTTTGGCCCATCCACCGCAACGCTTACCCTGTCCCGATCCGATACCCCGAACCATTTGGCATCTTCCGGCGTCATATGGATATGACGGTCTGCGATAATAACGCCCTCTGTCAGCAGGATCTCTCCCTTTGGTCCTTTGAGCATTACCCCGGGAGTTCCCTTTAAATCTCCTGACGATCTTACGGCCGGCTGTATTCCCAGGATCCTGCAGTCACCGGAGGCCATCTCCACCTGGCTTTGTTTTCTCTCCGGTCCAAGAATCCGTACCTTAGGAAGTGTTCCGGCCGGGCCGGAGACGGCAACCTGCTCTTCACAGGCAAACTGCCCCGGTTGGCTTAATGCCTTCATGGGAGTCAGCCGGTAGCCGGCTCCGAAAAGTATTTCCACATGTTCCTTAGAAAGATGCACATGCCTTGCTGAGATTCCTACGGGAACCTGGTAAGGCTGTGTACTCAACCTTTTCCAGTTATCCAGGACCAGTGTGGTTACCTTCTGAATCAGTTCTTCCCTGTTTTCCATTGTAAGCCTCCGCCCTTAAGCACTTTCCTGTTCTTATTATTTAAGGAACGGAAGGATTCCGCCTATGGAATTATGTGGTCTTGGGATCACATGAACTGCTACCACCTCTCCCACTCTGGATGCTGCTTCCTCTCCTGCTTCCACTGCAGCTTTGACAGCTCCCACATCTCCCTGAACCATAACCGATACCAAACCGGAGCCGATCTTCTCGGTTCCCACCATTTCAACGTCCGCTGCTTTTAACATGGCATCTGCCGCCTCGATGGATGCGGTAAGGCCCCTTGTTTCAATCATACCTAATGCTAACATTCCCTTTTTTACTGCTGTCTCTGCCATTTACTTTTCCTCCTTAATTTTGTGTTCTTCTTCTGGTTTTACAGATACCTTCTCGTTTTCATGCTTATCTATCATATTTAAAAGCTTGAGTACCTCCGGATGAGGGTTTTCGATGGATATGGACACTTTTACATTGTCATCTCCCACGATCCGTCCGGCACCTCTGGCAGCCTCCACGGCAGCACGAACCGCCGAAGTCTCACCCGCTAATACCGTGTGGCACATCCTTCCCCCCAGTTTCTTATGACAGCTTACGATTTCCACTTCAGCTGCCTTTAAGGCCTGGTCTACCACCACAACGGTATTGGCATAATAATTGATTTCTAAAACCCCTATGGCGTTTCGGTTTGTTTTCATGACGCCCACCTTTGCTGATGTCTATTTGAGCCTTGGCAAAATTTTATCAATGTCCTGATGCGGCCTGGGGATCACATGGACTGCTACCAGCTCACCAATTCTGGACGCTGCCGCCTCTCCTGCTTCCGTAGCTGCCTTTACCGCGCCTACTTCTCCTGTTACAATGACGGTTACCAGACCGGAGCCGATTTTCTCGGTTCCCACAAGCTCAACGTCCGCTGCCTTTAACATTGCATCTGCTGCTTCGATGGATGCTGTCAAACCTCTTGTTTCAACTAACCCAATTGATGTGGATGCCATATCTTGCTACCTCCTGAAATTTATAATGTTTTTTTCCTCTAAAGATACTTTTGTTATATGAGACAACGCTTTTGTTCCCTCATATGGGTTTTCTATAATCTCTGTCAGAACCTCATTCGGACTGTTAAATTTAAGAGCTGCCCGTTCTGCCGTTTCACAGGCCTCTTTCACATCGTCAATTCCGCCTTCAAATTTCACCTGGACCGTAAGGGGAATGAATGCGGACGTATCTTTCGGATTGATGGTGTCAATACCGATGATCCGGACATTTGCCGCTTTACAAGCCTTATCCATGGCATAAAGAACCGCGCCATATCCTGCACACTCCAAAAAACCGATTGCCATATGTACCTTCCCCTTTCTAGATGATCCGCAGGCCTCCTTCTGCCAGCATACATCTCCGTCTTCTGGTAAAGCTTCTTGCACAGGTAAGACCTTCTCCGGTAGGACCTGCGATCGTCATGGTCGTATGGCCCTCTCCGCCGATCCCTACCCCTTTTAAGGTTGAGCCGTTTTTCGTAAAAATGGTTGTTTCAATCACTTTTCCAAACTTCGTCATGTTCTCAACATTTCTGGAGAACATGGATGCCGTATGACGGTTGCCTGATTCTGCCGCTACTGCGCACTCCACACATTCCTCAAAAGTCCTCAAACGTACAATTGGAAGTACGGGCATCAGCTGCTCTACCATCACAAAGGGATGGCTTCTGTCTGTCTCACAGATCAGAAGACGGACATCCTTGTGTCCGGGGACCCCTATGGCTTCTAAAAACAGAGCCGCATCCTTTCCTACCCATTGTTTATTCACTTCATAGCTGCCGTCTCGTTCAATCATGGCAAATTTAAGGATTTCATTTAACTCCGCAGAATTAAGCAGGTACGCACCTTCCTTTACCAGCTTATTCACCAGTTCATCCGCAACACGCTCCATGACAAAGACTTCCTTTTCCGCCAGGCACAAAATATTGTTATCAAAAGAAGCTCCACGGTAAATCTCTCTTGCCGCAAGATCTATATCAGCCGTATCATCTACAATGACCGGCGGGTTTCCCGCACCAGCTCCGATGGTCTTCTTCCCAGACCGAAGCAGGGCATTAACCATGGGCATTCCTCCTGTTCCAACCATGAGGCGGATTCTGGGATCAGCCGTCATTTTGCTCACTGCCTCCATGGTTGGCTCTTTCTGCATGGTGATTAAATTTGCCGGACCTCCGTTTTCCACAATGGTCTGATGAAGAAGCTTCAGACAGTAGGCACAGCATCTTTTTGCCCCCGGATGGACATTAAACACAACAGAATTTCCTCCGGCTATCATACTGATGGTATTATTGATTATGGTTTCCGTGGGATTGGTAGAGGGTGTAATCGCTCCGATCACCCCAAAAGGAGCATATTCCTCTATCATTAACCCTTCATCACCTGAAATGGCATCTGTGGTCAGACATTCCACGCCGGGAGTTTTATCAATAACAGCCATGTGCTTCTGGATCTTATCCTCAAAACGCCCCATTCCGGTTTCTTCCCAAACCATTTTGGCAAGGGTTTCTGCATGGCTTTTTGCGGCCAGACGTATGGCTTCAATGATTCTTCGCCTGTCTTCTACCCGGTAACTCTGGGCCCACTCACGCTGGGCTATGTAAGCCGCCTGTATGGCATCCTCCACCCGTTCAAATACCCCGTTTTCACTCTGGGAAGGAATATTTATAGGCTTTGCGATCTTATTTTCAATGCCTGCAAGCACTTCCTTTACAATCAGTTCTATCTCTTTTGCCCCAATTTCCATGATTGCCTCCTAGTTTAGCTGCTCTATCACTCTTCTCACTACTTCGGCTATGATTTCCTTCTTTGCCTTACCTAACGCTTCCGCCTCCACAGGCTTTTTATCCTCTATGGTCATGGTCTTCTGTGTCACACCGGTACAGCCGCAGCCGGAGGCTGGCAAGCTCTCTCCCGGCCTTACAATGGATGTTACCCCTTTTAGTACCGTCCCTTTTCCTATCTGCTCTGCCGGACGGACATCTGCTATCGTGACCACATCCTTCATATTCGTCTCTTCTGCAGAACACGGGGGAACTCCGCCTGCCGTGATTCCAAGCTTATGACGGATATCCAGCAGCTTATTTACCTGGTCGCAGGAAAGCAGATTCTGGCGTCCAATGATATTGCCGGTATACATTAATATAGTCGCATAATATTCAATGGATTCCAGCCGGTAAAACGCCTGGTAAATATCTTTCCCCCAGGTCAGCGCTCCGTGGTTTGCAAGAAGTACGCCATTGTGAGTGTTCACAAAGGGCGCAATGGAATTAGGAACTTCGTCAGTACCCGGTGTGGCATATTTTGCAACCGGGATAGACCCAAGCCCCAGCACCGCTTCCGTAAGGATTGCGGCATCCAGACTGATCCCGGCAATGGCAAAGCTGGTCGCCACCAATGGATGGGCGTGGGTAACTGCCAGTACATCCGGATTTTCCTTATAAACCCTTAAATGCATTTTTACTTCTGAGGAGGGCTTCCATCTTCCCATCAGCACTTTTCCGTTTAAATCCATTTTCACCAGCATATCCTGAGTCATAAAACCTTTTGATACCCCGGTTGGCGTCGTCCAGATGGTGTTTGGCCCTACCTTACAGCTGATGTTTCCATCATTCGAGGCTACAAAGCCTTTTTCGTACATACGTCTGCCGATATCCAAAATTGCCTTTTTGGCTTCAAAATCAGACATGTACTTTACGCCTTGAACTGTCATCATATCTTTACCTCCAAAGTCCAAACAACTACGTGTTTTTCCTGTCCGAACTTTTATCTTTTATACTGTATTTTTACCATTTTTGTGTCTGTTTGTCAATGTTTTATGTTGTTTTATTTCTGTTTTTACTGTTTTATTTTTATTTCAGCTATTTCTTCTTTACATTTAAACAAAATAATTATACAATATACTTATATGCCACCTGATTTCTATGGTTTTATATTGCATTTTATTTCGAATAACATTTATTGCCACAAAGAAAGGAACATGCCTATGTTAGCAGTAACAAGGAAAGCCAAGATCAAAGATATTATTTTAGAAAAGAAAAGCGTTACGGTGACCGAACTTTCCAAGATCTTCTCCGTGACCGAAGAAACCATCCGGCGGGATTTAAAGCAATTGGAGGATGACGGGTTCCTGACCAGAACATACGGCGGTGCATTCATACAAGACGGGGTTGAGAATAACGTAGAATTAACGATCCGGGAAACCGCATATATGGAAAGCAAGCAGATCATCGCCAAAAAGTGCCTGTCGGTCATCCACAACGGTGACTCCATTTTCTTAGACGCCTCTACCACGGCCCTGCAGCTGGCAAAATCTCTCCAGGGGATGCGCCTCACCGTGGTGACAAATTCCCTGCTGATCATCAATGAACTTTATGATAAAGAGGATATCCGCCTCATCTCCATCGGAGGCTCTTATACTCCCCGGGACAAAGCCTTTGTAGGTACTACTGCGATCCGGAACTTAGAATCCTTTTACTTAGACAAAACCTTTATGTCCTGCAGAAGCGTTTCCATGGAACACGGAATCACCGATTCCAACGAAGCCATTGCCGCAATACGCCAGACACTGATGACCCGAAGCAATCATGTGTATCTGATCGCCGATCACTCTAAATTCGATAAAACCTCGTTCATCCGGATATCCGGCTTCGAAACCATCAAAGGGCTGGTCACCGACAAGCAGATGAATGAACAATGGAGAGAATATCTTTTAAAGAACAACGTAGAGCTTCTTGAAGCTGCGGAAGCATGATCTGATTTTGGCAAGAGGATGTCTCAGTTCCTTTGAGACATCCTCTTTTCATTTGCCAGGTTCAGCCGGCAATCACCTACATTTTCTTTGCTTTTAAGGCCTCTTCCTTCTTCTTAAATATTTCTTTTAGTGATTCTGTATAGGGCGCTCTGGCGATCCCGTATTCCGTCACGATCCCTGCAATCAGATCATGATCCGTCACATCAAATGCCGGATTGAATACCTTTACACCTTCCGGTGCCATCCGTTTTTTATACCACATTTCCACTACTTCCTCGGCCGGACGTTCCTCAATGTGAATATCCTTACCGGTAAGAGTGTTCCGATCAATGGTGGAGGTTGGGGCACAGATATACATGGGCACACCATAGCGTTTGGCTGCAAGAGCCACCATGGAGGTTCCGATCTTATTTGCAGTATCTCCGTTGGCAGCCACCCGGTCACAGCCTACAAATACGGCATCAACCCAGCCATTTCTCATGACGGTCGCCGACATGTTGTCACAAATCACCGTGACATCAAGTCCTGACTCCTTTAATTCGAAAGAGGTCAGTCTCGCTCCCTGAAGAAGAGGTCTTGTCTCGTCTGAAAAGATGCGGAAGTTATAACCTCTTTCGTGTCCTAAGTACATGGGAGCCGTTGCCGTTCCGTACTTTACTGTTGCCAGCTGCCCGGCATTGCAGTGGGTCAGAAGGCCGTCACCCGGTTTTACAAGAGACAGGCCATATTCCCCGATCATCTTGCAGACCCAGATATCTTCTTCCCGGATCTCAATTGCTTCTTTATGGAGAAGCGCAACGATCTCAGGGACGGTTTTCTCTTTGTTTTCTAAAACCACCTGTTCCATCCGTTTAAGTGCCCATGACAAATTGACGGCAGTGGGGCGTGCGGAATCAAGATAGTCCTTTGCCTTTTGAAATTCTGCATAAAAATCATCAAAACCATCTGCTCCTATCTCTCTCGCAGCCAGATAGATGCCTATGGCTGCCGCCACACCGATGGCAGGCGCCCCTCTTACCTGAAGAAGATAGATGGCATTCCAGATATCCTCTTGTTTTGTCAGGGAAAGGATTTCCGTATGATACGGAAGCTGCGTCTGGTCTATGATGACCAGGGCATGATTCTCTTCATCAAGGGCAACTGTATCATAGTCCATGATGGATTTTTTTGTTTCTTCGCTCATTTGTTATCCCTTTCTTGTTACCGGCTTTCAAACGTTCCTATTGCCTCTTTTATTGCATTTAAATAATCCGCTCCGCTCCGGAAGCTGCGGCGGTTCATAATATAATTTTTTGCAAGCGTAATGACGATCTTTTCGGCCCTGGCCCGTTTTTCCTCATCAGGAATTGTAGTAATATCAATCACATTCGCCATTCCCACGGTCCGGCGGATGGATTCAAGTCCTGCCACTCCTGCAGTGTCGGAAAGGATGCCTTCTAAATACCACTCTTTAAATCCGAGGACCTTTGCCATGGTTTCTGTTACGTACTCGTCAAAAACCTTGTTGTATTTTTCAATGAACAAGTCCACAATGTCGGAAATGGTCCTTAGGCACCAGCCGCAGAACTCTTCTTTTTCCCCTTCGTCTTCTATGGTAGCGTCGCCGTTGCACCATGCAAAAAACATATTTGCAATGACATTGCCGATATCATAGCCCATGGGCCCGAAGAAGGCGAATTCCGGATCAAAGATGTAAGTGTGCTCTTTATTGATAAATACAGAGCCAGTATGTAAATCCCCATGGATCAGAGACTGGGCATTGTTCATGAACTCAAATTTTAACTTGGCCGCTTCCAGATGCAAAGCCTGATCCTCGTACAGTTCCTTCTTTACAAAATCCGCATTGGGCGGAAATACATTGTTCCTATGGTTGTAATCAATAAAGGGCTCGCTGTATACTAAGTCCTCTGAAATCTCGCATAAGTCCGGATTGATAAAGCTTTTAACCAGCTCTTTTTTCTCTTTGTGTCCCATGACAACATCCGTTGTGCGCAGAAGGGAATGAACCATAAAAGTGGTCACATGATCCGCAAATTTGGGATAAGTCTCATGCTTTAACAGACCGGTTCGCATCATGGTATGACCGATCATATCTTCCATAACCATGGCGCACATGGTTCCGTCATATAAGTAAACCTTTGGAACCAGCCCCGGTGCATAAGAATCCTGGATCCCAAGAATCTTTGCTTCAATTCTTCCGCGGTCGGTGGAAACATGCATTTCTGCTGAAATACGAAGCGCTTCTCCTGCCTGCTTTACAATGATGGTTTTCCCACTTGTAAGATCCTTTACGCGGAATACGTAATTTAAGTTCCCGTCTCCGATCTCCTTACATTCCAGCCTGGCATCCGCATCAAAATAGGAGAGCTTCTCCTGAACGTAATCCGATACCTCTTCTGCTTTCATCAAAAAATAACTGTCGTATTTAGACATTTCTGTCACCTTCCCCTGATCAATATAACGTTTTTAGTTTACATTTTTTGTCTTGCCGCTTGCATAGGTCATGGCAAGGGCAATGGCAAGGACTGCTCCCTTTATAATGTTCATGGCATAATAAGGCACGGACATCATGATAAGACCATTTTCCAGCATACCCACAAGAACCGCTCCCGCAAAGGTACCAAAAGCATTGGCTTTTCCGGCTCCCAATACAGAAAATCCGATATAAGCCGCACATACAGATGGCATTAAGTACGCATCACCTGCTGAAATCTGCGCCGTTCCCACACGGGCCGCCAGACAAATTCCGCCGATTGACGCAAAAGTAGCGGAAAGAAAGTATGCAAGGATCTTATACTTTGCCACCGGAATTCCGGAAAGCTGGGCTGCCTCAGGATTTCCTCCCACCGCATACATGTATCTGCCGTGTTTGGTATAATTCAAGAAAAAGTATGCGAACAGCACCACACAGATCATGATGATGATCAGCCATGGTTCCTTTCCCAATGCCCGGAAGGCTTCGGGAACAAGTCCGGGAGCCTGGGTCCCATCGGCACGGGTCATGCGCTCGGTGATCGCGCCGCCCTTGGAGTAGGTCATGGAAACTCCCTGATACATGAACATTACGGAAAGTGCCGCAACCATATCCGGTATCTTGAATTTAACGATCAAAATGCTGTTGATGACCGCAACGCTTAAGCAAATGAGCACCGTTAGAATGATGGAAACACCTATATTGATATTGTGCCATACAAAGCACGTCATAACAAAAACATTGGCAAACTGAGCCGTAGCTCCAATGGAAAGATCCATGCCGTTTACCGCCAGGGCAAACGTAAGACCAATTGCGATAATGGTGGTAATGGATACCGCACGAAGGATCGTGATCATATTAGACTGGGTCAGAAACATGCTCGCTCCCGTATCCTTACTCCAGTTCCCAAACGTAAATAGGATGAACATGATAAGCATCGTTGCGATGGTACCCCATTTTGTCACAAAATCTCCAACGTTCAATTTCTTTTTTACCTTCTCTGCCCCAGACATATCATTTACCTCCTGTCGAATAGTAAAGCAGTTCTTTTTCGTTCGTATCTGCTGCATTTAATTCTTTGATGATTTCTCCGTCATACATCACATAGATGCGGTCGCAGATACTTAATATTTCCTGGAATTCGCAGGTGGCATAAATAACGCCTTTTCCTTTGGCTGCCAGCCCTTCGATCAGCTCATACATATCCTGCTTGGCCCCCACATCGATTCCTTTGGTGGGTTCATCAAAAATATAAACCTCCGAATCCTTGTTCAGCCATTTTCCCACGACAACCTTTTGCTGGTTTCCGCCGGACAGCAGGGCAACGATCTGATTCTCTGATGGAGTCTTGATTCCAAGGCCCCGTATCATACTTCTGGCATCCTCTTTTTCCCGCTTTTTGTTTACCACAGAAAGCCGGTTCGTATATTTTTCCATGGCAGCAACGGAAATGTTGGATACAACCGGGTCCGTGATCAGAACGCCTTCTCTTCTCCGTTCCTCCGGCACCAGCGCAAGCCCATGTTTCACAGCCTGGGTCGGCCCTTTTGCCTTAATCACTTTTCCGTTAAGCTTCATGGTACCGCCTGACTGCTGGTAAGCAGAAAACAACGTCTTGCAAAGCTCTGTTTTACCTGCGCCAACCAGTCCTGCCACTCCGATAATTTCCCCTTTGCAGACGGTCATGTTGATATCTTTTACTTTCCCTTCCTTTTCCGAAAGGTTTTCTATCTCAAGCAATGGCCCGCCGATCTCGCACTTTTTCTTGATGTAATTATCCTCATAGCTGCGGCCTAACATATATTCGACAAGAGTATTTACTTCCAGTTCTTTTGAAAGCGGCAGTTCAGTCACCAGTTTGCCGTCTCTCATAATGGTAATAGTTTCACAAATTTCGTAAAGCTCACTTAAACGGTGGGAAATAAACACGACTCCCACGTTCTCTTTCGCCAGTTCACGCACCACCCGGAACAATTCCAATGTTTCAGAATTGGAAAGAGGGGCTGTCGGCTCATCTAAAATCAGGAACCGGCACTTTTCCGCCACGCATCTGGCTATGAGAACCATCTGTTTTTGTGCCAGAGTAAGTCCTGATACCTTTTTATTAATATCCACATCTACATTTAATTTCTTTAATACCGTTTCTGCTGCCTGCCTGATTTCTTTCCAGTGCACGATTTGCTTTCGCCCCATTTTATTGACCAGCGTGTTGAACATTACGTTCTCAGCTACGGACAGATAGGGAATCAGCGCGGTGTCAACTTCCTGAAATACGATTTCTATCCCAAGATTTTTAGCGTCTTTGGGGCACCGGATTTCAACCGGTTCCCCTCCAACGTAAATTTGTCCTGTATAATGCGTATTGACACCGGCAAGCACTTTCATTAAGGTGGACTTACCTGCGCCATTGGCACCCACAAGCGCATGAATCGTACCACTTTTCAGACCAAAATCAACTCCATCCAAAGCCTTAACTCCAGGAAATTCGATGGATATATCTTTCATTTCAAGTTTTACTTCGGTCATGGCATCTCTTCCTTAATTATGTAATGAATACAGAGCGTTTCTTTAATTTACATATTTGTTCTTGATTGTATCAGTATAAAGCGCGCCCTTAGGATCTTCGGCATCGCCCCATCCATCAATGATGCTGCTCAAATCACTCATAGTTGTCTGTGCATTGAGCTGGGTTGTTTCAATGTTGCATGCATTTAAGTTAAAGTAATCCGGTGTTTCTTCTCCCATAAATTTAAGAGCTAAAAGACGGGCATCTACAATACCGATCAGTTTCGGATCAACGGCTGCGGTAGATTTCCACACGTCAGGATTCTTTACCATTAACTGAATGTCATCGTTTGATACGTCAATGGTGTACATTGGGATATCGGTACGTCCTGCATCGTTTAATGCCTGTAATACACCCTTTGCCAGCTCATCGTAGCAGCCCCAGATGGCATCTACGGAACCTTCCGGATATTTTGGAAGAATAGCAGCTGTCTTGTTGGTCATATCGCCGCGGGCATTGGCTGAATCAGATGGTGCGATTACTTCCAGAGTCTGGATCTTTCCTTCTGCTTCTAACTTGGTATAGATTTCGTTACGTCTGTCTAACGGAGGGATTCCAGGGCCCATGAAGGTCTTTAAAACTTTCATCGGGTACTTTCCGCCCTTTGCTTCAAACTCTTTCATCATGTAGCCAAGGGAAAGCTCGGCCAGTGCCTGATCGTTCTGAGCGGTAGAAGTTACTCCGGAAAGAAGCTCGCCGCTTGCATCGCCGCCCTTAAATGGCATCGTATCAAAAGTGACAACCTCCATGCCTTTGTCTCTGGCAGGTTTTAACATATCATAGGAATAGGACAGCTGTCCGTGAGATACGATAATTCCCTGATAATCCTTTGCAATGACCTGAGCAACCGTCTCCTGAGCTTTTGCATCATCGCCGTCCGTTACAAAAGTGTCTACGGTCCAGCCAAACTTCTTGCCCTCTGATACACAGCCGTCTAAAAACTGCTGGGTATGGTCTCCTGCTGCCAGGTTTCGCACAACTGCGATCTTCTTTCCTGCCAGAGAGCCTGTGGACTGGGCGTTTTCAACCTTCTCCGCTGTAGTTGCCTCAGTCTTAGCTGCTTCCGTTTTTGCTTCTGTGGATGCCGGTGCAGCTGTTGCGGCTGTGCCGCTGCTGCCGCATGCAGTTGTTGACAATACCATTGCCGCTGCAAGCATCATTGCTAACCTCTTTTTCATAAAGTAAACCTCCTTTAAAAATATAAAATATAGTTTTCTATTCCGGACACACCCAACCTGTCCTTCCTGTAGAAATTGTAGCATATTGTATCCGGTTTTGCAATATTTTTATTTGATTTTATTTATTTATTTTGTTTTATACTGTATTTCATTGTGTTTTATGTTGTTTTATGTCCTATTTAGGATGTGTTTTTCATTATTATATATATCGACCCATTTTCTTCCAACTAAAGTAGTATTAAATTAATAATAATTATTTGCAATCAAGCTTATAGTTGTTTTACTTATGTTAAAAGTTATGCATTAGCTATTTTCTTTTACCAATCTCTATTCTTTCATAGTCGATGATACGACGAAAAAAGGAGGAAACAGCAGCCTGCAATTAGATCCAGCAAATAGCTGTTTCTAACCGGCAGGGTACTGTTTCCCCCTTTCTCTATTCTATATGAAAGCCTTCTTTAAGGCATGGATAAATATTCTGCCACATCTTCCACAATCATTGAGGCAGCAGCCTGAACATCCGAATCCCCGTTCCGCAGTGTTGCACCGTTATAATCCTTAATCATCTGCAAGTCATTGGCACTGTCTCCAATTACCCTGATTTCATCGATTCCGCCCCAATGCCTGGCGATCCACTCCACAGCAGCCGATTTGTTCACGCCCCCTGCCACAATATCCCCATTCCAAACATTTGCGTAAGCGGATATCTGGGGGAATCGGTCGTTCAGCCGGGCACACAGCTCTCGGATCCACGGAACGTCTTTCCTGCGCCTGTGAATCTGAACAATCTCTTTCAGACAATGGATCTGGTCTATGGAAATCTGCCCGTCACTGGTTTTTTGGGTGGTGACTCCAGAGCTTGAAAGCACATTTACCTTTCCGCTTCGCATGGATACGCCGCTTCCTTCTTCTCCAAGACCATGGAGGTACCAAAGCACTTCTCTTGCCGTACGATCATCTATGGTCCTGCAAAAGAGTTCTTTTCCTGTTCCATCTAATAAGATAGCGCCATTGTTGAGTATGAGGGCATCGGGCTTTATCGAATATTTCTCCAAAAACACACGGACAGAAGATTCATTGCGTCCTGTGGCAATGATAAACCGGTTTCCTGCTGCCTGCCACGCACCAATCGCATTCAAGTTATTGGTACTGATACAGCCGTCAATATACAAGGTCCTGTCAAAGTCACTTACAGCACATTTCATCTCTTTCCCGTATCTCCTTTCCACGGCAGAATACGCTGACCAGATTCAAATCTGAATCCACGATTGTGAGGTCCGCATCCTTGCCGGGTGCTATGCTGCCCTTCCTATCGTCTGCATGGATATACCGGGCAGGATTTAAGCTGGTCATCCTCATGATATCCAACCAATCTAGAGAGGTATGTCTGGCCATGTTCTGAATAGAGCCTATGTAACTTAACTCCAGTTCTCTGACTGCCCGATAATCCTTGGGATCCATCCATTCCTCCCTGCCGTCATAGTGTTCAATCCGTACCTTATCTCCCTCCTTTATAAATTTCATTTTCCTGACATAATGGTCAAATTCCGTCCGGGTCTGTGCAAGGCCGCTGCAATCCGTGGTCATGATGATGCGTTTACTGCCTTTGATCCGGTAAGCGATGTCAAAGGCCTCATGAGACACCGTCATACCAGTCTGCTTGGCAAATTCACACATCGTATCATCAAAATATAAGGCAGCACCTGCCACTCCCAGCTCCCGGTGATGAAATCCGCGCATCCCGCTGAAGGTATGGGTAAAACCGCCGACTCCGGCATCCTTTATCTCTTTGATTTGGGAAAAGGTTGCCCCGCTGTGGCCGATGGAGGTCTGTATTCCCTTCTCTTTGCAGAATCCCAGCACCTCTCTTGCCCCCTCCTGCTCCACGGCAATGGTCATATACCGGCAAAGCTCTTTATTCCGGAAGCTGTTATACAGATCTTCCATCACCGTAAGGCTTGGCAGAATGCAGCAGTCCTCCCGCTGCATGCCCCGGTAAAGAGGATTGATAAAGGGCCCTTCCAAATGAACTCCAAGCAGCTCAGCCCCAGAATAATCCGCCTCATAAGCATCATCAGCAGCTTCGATGCAGCGTTTGATTTCCGGAATGGTATCCGCTCCTGAGGTTGCCAAATAGGACGTAACCCCTGCATAGGGAAGGGTGCGGCACATCTCTTTTATTGCTTCCGCACTTTTCTCGAACCAGAAAGAGCCTGTCGCCCAGCCGTGAATATGAATATCAATGAATCCAGGCAGAATGACAAAATCAGAATAGTCCTCATATTGCCCTGTAAACTCCTTATGCAGTGCCTTTATTTTCCCATGTTCCATCTCTAAAAATCCGTCAAATTCCTGATTCTCAAGAATTATATGTTTTGAATAAAGTACCATAATCCACCTACCTTAATGTCCAATAATCTTTATTTGCTTCCATCAGGTCATCTAACACCGCTTTTGCCTTAGAAGGATCCACAACCGTACGGTTTAATGTCAGCGCCATTAATGCCTTTGTATAATCTTTTTCTAAAAACGCTTCCACAGTCAGGAGTTCATAGGCGTACTGCCCTTCCATCAGTCCCTTGTAATAGGGCTTTATGGGTCCAAAGGGATACCCCTTTGCTCCGTCCTTTCCAATGGTTCCAGCTACCTCTACAATTGCTTCCGGTTCAAAGTTATCAATGATTCCCTGGTTTTTCACCATCACAATGAATTCCCTGTTTAAGTCATAGGCAATGGATTCCGCAACCTCAACCATCAAGTTCCCAAACACGCTGTTGGTCAGCATTTCCAGTCCATCCATATGATCTTTCCCTGCAGCCCCGGCGCAGAGTTCAAACACTTCCCTCTCCCTGGAATCCCGGGATTCATCGGCACGGGTGTAATCCGGGTCGCTTTCCGCCACGATTTCGTCGGGAAACATGTAATACTGCATATAGGTGGTAGGGATGTATTCATCCATTAATTTCATGTATTTGTTCACCCTTACATAGGTATCCAGCCATGATTTTGAACGCTGTTCCGCATTAAAGGGCTTAAAGTCATGGTCTTTTAGATAAGACCGCAGCGTGTCAAAATAGTCACTTCCCCCCGTATCCTTAAGTTCCGTAAACCACCCGAAATGATTCAGTCCAAAGTAACGAGCACGAAGGCTCTCCTGAGGCACTCCAAGAATTTTGGAGTAGCTTTTCATCAAGGAAAAAGGCTGATCGCACAGGTTTAAAATACGCTTATCATCTGGGAACAGTCTGTCAAGTCCCAATGCCACAATAGCGGCAGGATTGGTATAGTTTAAAATCCAGGTATCCTTGGAATAGGAACGAACCTTTTCCACCATCTCCTTCATAGCTCCCAGAGATCGCATTCCGTAAGCAAATCCTCCGGGACCGCAGGTCTCCTGTCCGACCAGTCCGTAACGCAGGGGAATCTTTTCATCCAGAGAGCGCATCGCAGTCTTTCCTACCCGCATCTGGCAGAAGATAAAGTCAACATTTCTGTATGCTTCATCCTCATCCGTTGTAAATACCACTTCACACTCCGGATAATAAGATTTTAATACCAGACGGTTATAAGCCTCCATGAATCCCATGCGTTCTTCATCTATATCATAGAAGATAATTTTTGAAAGGGGAAAACGTTCTTTATAGTTGACCAGCGTACCCACAAGCGCCGGAACACGGGCACTCCCCGCTCCGGAAATTGTAATCACATGTTGTTTTCTCATGTTACTCTCCTTGCATTCTTAATCACGAAAGGGAATGCCGCAATACACCGCCGCATTCCCTTGTTTGAATAAATACTGTTCTTTTATTCGCCAGCCGCAGCTTCCGTATCGACGTTTTTCTTTTCCGACTCCAATTTTTCCTTCAGCTCTTTTGCTCCTTTAAGAGCCTTCTGGGCCATCTCCTCAGCCAGCACGCTGCAAAGCCCTGTGTAGTTTGCCGGATCGATCATGGATTTTAATTCATCTGCCGTAAACATGGAAGTTAGCATTTCATCCTCTGTCAGCACATCATAATAATCCTTTCCATCCAGTTCCACCTTCATGGCTTTCTCATACATGAGCCCATGGGCCCTGTCCTTGCCGATTCTTTCAGCCACATTCATCATCACCAGTTCGCTGTTATCAAGGCCTTTATTTAAATTTACATTTTTAAGCATCCGCTCTTTGTTGATCCGCAGGGTGCGGCTCAGTTCCTCGGCTCTTATAAGCACCTCGGTAGTCAGCTGAAGACCCTCTTCCATAATGCCATCAAACAACATATAGGAGCTGCTGTCTCCTTCAAACATCCTCACTGCCGAATAAAGCCCGACAGAAGGAAGGGAGTAAAGCTTTTGGGAATTGGCGATAATCCCCTTGGCTAACTTGGGATTGATCTTCTGCGGCATGGTGGAGCTGCCGATGGTTCCCGGGGTGAAGGATTCGCTGACCTCAGAAAATTCTTCAACGCCGGTATAATAAACCTCTTCCGCCATTTTGTGAAACGTATTACATAGAAGAGACAGATTCATTAAATATTCTAATTTCATCTGACTCATGTTTCGGCTGGGCACATCCATAGAGCCCATACCCAGTTTATGAGCAACCCGATTCTGGATTTTCCGGCCCACAAGGCCAGTCGAATTAAAGCCTCCTACAGCTCCTCCCATCATTGCTACAAATACTCGCTTCTCGCTTTCCTCCAACCGTTCCAGAGTGTTTATCAGCTCGCTGATCCAGACGGAAACTTTATAGCCATAAGTAATGGGTATGGCATGCCTGCCATGAGTTCTCCCTGCCATAACCGTATCTGCATGGTCATGGGCAAGCCTGCCAAGATTTTCCAGGATATCTGCAAGAAAGCTTTTAAAAACAGAATTTACCTGTTTTGCGATATAAAGCTGGGAAGTCTGCTGGATGTTCTGGGTTGTAACCCCGTAGTGGACAT
>Ga0213825_1000352_pt1 | contig 34526 bp, 30 predicted proteins | sample MC6MC0900MG_FD_179896 | JGI IMG/M metagenome (GOLD analysis project Ga0213825, IMG submission 179896) | Enriched soil aggregate microbial communities from Iowa State University, Ames, United States - MC6-MC0900-MG | ecosystem: Environmental > Terrestrial > Soil > Unclassified | place: USA: Iowa...
GCCGCTCTGGCTTCTATCCGTCACTTCGGCTTTTCTTTCCGTCGCTCCAGTGATTTCATCCGTCGGTTCGACTTTTCCTTCCGTCGGTTCGGACCTTCATTCCGTCGCTCTGGCTTCTATCCTTCGCTTCGGCTTCTCTTTCCGTCGGTTCGGACCTTCATTCCGTCGCTCTGGCTTCTATCCGTCGCTTCGGCTCTTCTTTCCGTCGCTTTGACTTTTCCTTCCGTCCCCTTTATTCGGACTGAAATAAAATTAAGCTTCTGCTTTTGGTAAAATCATTTCTAACTCATGGTGTGGACGTGGGATTACATGTACTGATAAAAGTTCTCCTACACGTTGTGCCGCCGCTGCTCCTGCATCAGTAGCTGCTTTTACTGCGCCTACATCACCACGAACTAATACTGTAACAATACCGCCACCAACATGTACTTTTCCTACTAAATTAACGCTAGCAGCTTTCACCATTGCATCTGCTGCTTCAATTGCTCCTACTAATCCTTTTGTTTCTACCATTCCTAATGCTGTACTCATTTGTCATTCCTCCAAATTATTTATTTAATGTTATTTGTTTTAATACTTGATCCACAATTTGCTGCACCATAGCTGTATCAATAGATGAATCTTGTTCCTTGATACTTTCTACAACTGGATTTGTTAAGAATTCTGGTTTTGGCACCTCTACATCTTTAATGCCATAAGCCATACGTTTAATATTTAATAAATGTCTCGCTGTAATGTTATCGGACGTAATATTGCCACCAAACGTGCCACATCCTAATGTGAAGGAAGGTGCTAATCCAGTAGTTCCACCAACAGCGCCAATAGAAGATAATGTGTTGACCACAATTCTGGACACTGGTAATTCAACTGAAAACTGCTCAGCTAAAGCCGCATTTTCTGTATGAATCGAGCATGTATGGCCGCGTCCACCAATGTTTAGTAAATCAATCATCACTTGTTTTGCCTCTGTGCTGTCCTCGACTGTGTATAATGCAAATATCGGTGACAATTTTTCAAGTGAAAATGGAATGTTTTTGCCAATCATTGTTTCCATCCCAACAAGTACTTTCGTATCTTCTGGCACGGTAATACCTACAGAATCCGCTAAGCATGCAGCTGATTTCCCTACAATTTGAGGATTTACTTTTCCTGGGATAGGAGAAATTAGCTTCTCCATCTTCACTTTCTCTTCATCACTCAAAAGATAAGCACCGTTTTTCTTTAACTCTGTTAAAACTTGTTGAGCAATGACTTTATCTACAATAATGGATTGTTCCGTTGCACAAATTGTGCCATTATCAAAAGATTTACTTTGTACAAGCTGACGAGCAGCCTTAGAAATATTAGCTGATTTTTCAATGTAAGCCGGAACATTTCCTGGTCCTACACCATAAGCAGGTTTACCTGAACTATAGGCTGCTTTCACTAGCGCACCGCCACCAGTCGCTAAAATTAAATGAATATCTGGGTGCTTCATTAGTTGCTGTGTAGCCTCCATAGAAGACATCGTTAAACAGTGTAGCAATCCTTCTGGTGCTCCTGCTTTTTCTGCAGCAACTCTACAAATCTCTAAAGCTTCCTTTGTACAGTCGACTGCATAAGGATGTGGGCTTAATACTAGAGCATTTCTAGTTTTCAATGAAATAAGTGTTTTAAAGATTGCTGTTGATGTTGGATTTGTCGTTGGGACAATGCCCGCGACCACGCCAAACGGACTAGCGATCTCTGTAACTTTTTTCATGCGATCGAAACCAACGACACCAACTGTCTTTAATTCTTTTATATCTTCGTAGACATCTCGAGAGGCTACCTCATTTTTCATTTTTTTATGATTAGGTATACCCATCCCTGTTTCCTGAACGGCCATATTTGCCAAACGTTCTGCTTCTTTAAATGCGGCATCAGCAACAGCTTTGACGATACTATCTACTTGCTGCTGTGAATACTGCATGTAAGCAGCCTGTGCAAGATTGGCACGTCTCACGGCGTCTCTCATTTCTTGAATTGCTAATAAATCTTTATCTAATGTGGCCATAAAGCCCCTCCTTTCTATACAACTGGATTTCTCGCTAAATTCTCAATAGCTTCTCTAAAAGCATCTGCTGCAGCTTGGCAGGAAGATTGGCTACCACTTAATAAACCGCCACCGTAATTGGTTTCAGATGGTGGACCAAAGAAAACCTTTAGCTCTACATCTGCCGCCTTTAATGCAGCATCTAAACCAACGACAGCCTCAAGTGGTGGTGCTATTAAATAAGCAAGAGCAGTTCCAGCCTTAACATTCGCCAACTCTGCCAGATACGTACCACAGCTTGCTACAGTATGTGCAAAGAGAGCGTGGTTTTCATTTTGAAGAATAGCTTCAAAATACGCATCAAACTGAATTTTCTGTTGAATCGCATCTAAACCACTTCGTATTTCATCAGGTGATCTACCAGCAATGATGCCAATGACCTCACCAGATAATGGCCCAGATGCATGTGCCGCTCCAGCATAAAAGCTTTTTGCGTAAACTACATCAACATCTGCTTTTTTCGTCGCTTCATCTAATGCTACATATCCAACGTCATCTATTGTGAGAGTTACGAGTCCAATGCTATTGTGATATGGCTTTAAATCTAATTGCTCTGCTAATTCACTATTTACTCTTGGAATAATTTGCATTGCCAAAATTTCAGCCATAATTTTTTGAGGATTCATTGTTGGGCCCCCTAACCTTCTTTTGCCACAAGACCTACTCCACTTGCCTTGTAATGCAATATTTTTTGAACGACTGTTCCTAAATAAGCACCTGCCTCTAACGGCGGGATACCACCTTTATGGATGTTCGAAACGACCATTCGATCAGCTTCCACTGTGCCTATCCTTGGTTGATAGCATATATAGGCACTCATTGACTCAGCTGATACAAGTCCAGGACGCTCACCGATTAAATACACGATGACCTCTGCTTGTAAAAGCTCGCCAATCTCATCCATGAGAGCAACACGCCCTTTATCAATATAGAAAGTAGTACCTATTTCAATCTTTAAATTGCTAAGACTTTGCTGTAACGCTAAATAAACGTCTTGCACATTCTCTTCAATCGCACTAGCACTTAATCCGTTAGAAATAATGATTTGCACTTTAGGATTTTTTTGGCATTTCGATTGAATAAGAGCCTTTGAATCATCTGATAAGCGACGGCCTAAATCCGGTCTGGTAATGTATTCTTCCTTATCTGTCACTTTAGTTGTTACTTGAAAGACGTTAAGCTTTTGTAATAGCCCTTCTGTCACTTCTCCATATACTGCATCTACTGCCGCTGCATGATCGAGTCGGAACTTTAGCCAAGTTTTAGTTTTAGGCCTTGTCCCAGCTCTTCCAACACCTATTCTTGCTGGTGTATGCTTTTTAGCAGCTTGAACACTTTCAGACACTTCGTCCTCTTCAAATTTAAATTCTGTGATAGGTACTGAAGTATAAGCCGATTCATCATTACTTGCGCTGTAATATGATTGTTCATGATTACTTGATTCAGTATGATAAAGCTTAATTAATGGTTCATTTGATTGTTCAATTGTGCTCGGGGTTACTACTTCATCAGCATAATTAGCATTAGCTACCGTATTGTGAAACTTAATAAGTGTTTCCTTTTGGTTTTCTGTTGGGACAGCTGTGTCATGATAGGATTTGTCTGACTCATTATTGCCCATCTTTTCCATAACTAACTGTGTGATCATCGAAACTAGTTGTTCATTCAATGGATTCACCTACCTTTCAAATATCGATAAATCGCCAGCTCTTGCAGATAGACGACCATTTTCATAAATGCCCATTTTTTCTAACCACACTAGATATTCAGGAGCTGGTTTTTTACCAAACGTTTGAAGTAATGTTGCGACATCATGGAAGCTCATTGACTGATAGTTCAGCATGATATCGTCGCCCATAGCTGCAGCGATAATAAAGTTGACACCCGCTGCTGTTAGCAAAACACTTAAATCTTCAATATCATTTTGGTCTGCCTTAATATGGTTTGTGTAACAAATATCCACGCCCATTGGGAGACCGTGCATTTTACCCATGAAATGATCTTCAAGGCCAGCACGTATTACCTGTTTGTTATTGTATAAATACTCAGGTCCAATAAAGCCAACAACGGTGTTCACGATATACGGGTTAAAATGTCTAGCAAATCCGTAATTGCGCGATTCGAGTGTTACTTGGTCAATACCCATATGTGCCTCAGCAGATAGCTCCGAACCTTGTCCTGTTTCAAAGTAGAATAAGTTCGGGCCTGTTCCTGTTCCATGCTTTTTCACAAGCTCCTCTGCTTCTCTTATTAGGTCAGCAGAAATACCAAACGAGCGATTAGCAATTTCCGTTCCAGCAATACTTTGGAAAATCATATCGGCTGGTGCACCTTGTTTAATAGCCTTCATCTGTGTTGTAATATGTGCTAACACACAGTTTTGTGTAGGAATCGACCAATCATTGATAAACTCCTTTGTCGCATGCAATACTTTTTTCACACTTTCAACGGAATCATCTACTGGATTAATACCAATAACTGCATCACCAATACCATAGGACAATCCTTCTTTTAACGAGGCAATAATCCCGTCAATATTGTCTGTAGGATGATTCGGCTGCAATCTTGAGGAAAGAGTACCCTTTTGTCCAATCGTAATATTGCAAGTTGACAGTATTTCAACTTTATTAGCAGCATGTACGAGATCTAAGTTGGACATAAGCTTTGTAACTGCCGCAATAATTTCTGAATTCATGCCCTTGCTTAACCGTTTTAATTCCCGGTCGCCTGTTTCATTGGATAAAATATATTCTCTTAGCTGCTCGATACTCCAGTTTTTTATTTCTCCATAAATTTGCTCATTAATATCACCTTCAATAATGCGTGACACTTCATCATTTTCTTGAGGAACTAATGGATTTTCTCTTATATCTTTCACTAACAGCTCGCTTAAAACAGCCTTTGCTGCAATTCGCTGCTGTACAGATTCAGCAGCAATGCCAGCTAGCTGATCACCTGATTTTTCTTCATTGGCTTTGGCCATTACATCTTTTAATGAATTAAAATTATATTTTTCTCCACCAAATATCACCGATAATTTCACATTCATCCTCCTTACTTTGAGTGGAAAGCAAGTGTTTTTACAACGACTGGGACTACACCAGATGGTAGTACTTCCCCAATGTCAATATAATCACCCGTTTCTACTTTGATTTGATCGATGCAAATAATGTGAACAGTTGGATTCAGTGCTTGAATCGTTTGTCCAATAACCTTTGCATAATCTGATTGAATGACTATGATAATTGGTATTTCCTTGGAGCTTCTCGTCGCTAAGTGCTGCAAAATGGCCTTACTTAATGTGTGGACATCTTGAAAACTTAAATATGGTAACTGACTAAAATAGAGTGCAAATGGAGAGCGATTCTCTTGTGTAGAAAATAAAGCATCGGCTCGTTCTACAGCTGTCTTTATCGTATAGTCGAACTTATTTTTGTCCGTGTCCATATAGCAATTGAAAACAGGCACATTTTTTAAAGGTAATACATCCGCATCTACCTGGATTGTTGCACCACTAATTTCAGTTATTTGGGTACCTGCACCCGTCACTGTTGCCCGGGCTGTTTCCTCTGGCTTTAGCCATAAAAAGGATTGCAATTGCTCGTGCTGTAAAAGGTTTTTTGCTAATCTTTCGCCGATATCATCATACTGGCGTTTTGTGCAATCCTTTTCATAAATACAGGCTGCTACTCCACCAGAAAAGACGACTGCTTCAACTGGTTTATCCCAAATTGGCAAATGCCCTAACAATAATGGATGCTCTTCATCTGTTAATTGTCCACTTAGCGTCATCGCTAATGTAGCCGCCATTTCTTGGATAAGTTGTGTGACACGAGCATCCTCTGCTGTATCACCAACTTTTAATGGATTTGACCATTTTTCCATAAGTTTCATAATTGGTGGTGAAATCGATTGAACAATTCCGTTATGAAATTCTATTAGTCTTCCACCAACATGCAATGTGCAAGTACCAATAACTTCACCGAACTGCATGACCGCAATATTTGCTGTTCCACCGCCGATATCGATATTGGCAATTACTTTGGCAGTATTTTTAGACTGTTGTAAGGTACCTGCACCCTTTGCGGCAATGATGCCTTCCAAATCGGGACCAGCAGTGGCCACTAAAAAGTGTCCGGCTGTATCTGCAATCGCATGAACAACCTCGCTGGCATTTTCCTTTGTTGCAGATTCACCTGTAATAATAATGGCACCCGTTGATATGTCTGCTGGTGCAATTTGGGCTAATTGGTATTGCTGAAAAATAAATTGTTCAATTTTTTCCATATCGATTATTTCTTTATTGATAAACGGTGTTTTAATAATAGGACTTTGATGTAGTACCGTTTTTTCAATAATTTCTATCCGCGGCACATGTGTTACACCAGCAACATTTTTCAACAGAAAACTACTCACAACCATTTTTGTTGTACTTGTACCAATATCAATGCCTGCACTATAAATTTTTTCTGTCTTCAATTTACTCCTCCCTCTCGCCACTAATGGCTATACATGAGATAAGGACTATCACGATCCATCACAAATTGACGAATTTCTTCTTCAGACTTGAGCTGAATAAGTGGCGCAATAAACTCAATACCAAGCTTTTGCCACGAAGAGGTTTTCACAATAGGACCATGTGTCATGACATTTTGTAATAATGCTGTTGCTCTTTCTACATCTGCAAGAGGTGCATCAATTTTTGTAATGACACCAATTTGAATTTTCGGAATTCCTAAGCTAAATTGCGGAGGAAAAACACTCTTTGCTGACGTGGCATCCTGCAAATAAATCACATGTGTCACTTCAAGCGATGTTGCCATAATGTTTCTGTAATACATCGGATTTTCTATATATTCTCCAGGTGTATCAACAATCCAGTCATCATAAACGAGCGCTTGTGTTTTATTGGCTTGTCCATCTTTCCCCAATAACGCATTCATCAGTGTCGACTTCCCTGCTTGCACACCACCTATGATCATTACTCGATTTTTCATACGGCACATCCTATGACTTAGTTATTTTTGATGGCGTATAGCCTAGCATCTCTGATAAAAAACGATTAATTTCTAACATCGCCATTTCAACCTCTGACACACTGCCAACAATAACGAGACTGCCAGTAAAGCGATCTAAAAATCCTAGTCTTACATTGGCTGCCTTTGTTGCTAAATCTCCTGCGATAATAACTGTTTCACTCGGTGTACATGTCATGATGCCAAGTGCACCCGCTTCTTGAATGCCTAGCTTTTGAAACATATCAGGGTCAGGATTTGCTATTATATGGCTCAATGTTAGTTGCTTACCGGGCACAAACTCCTGAATAAACCGTTTCTTCTCTTCACTCACACGTCATCACCTCTTTTAGGTTTATTTAATTAAGACTTTTGATCGGTTAGATATTCACCTTCTTTTATAATGCCTGCCTCGCGATCCTCTTGTTCTAGCCTTAAGGCTGTTGGAACAGATAACTTATAGGCTAAAATAATAGCAATCACACCAGCTAAAAACTTACCAGCAATAACAGGTAAAATAATTGTCGGCTGGAAGTTCGCCGTAAACGATAAATGATCTCCTAGAAGGAATGCTGAACAAACACCAAAGGCGATGTTAATAACTTTATCTTTCGGTGGCATATGTCGAACGAGTGTAAACATGGCCAAAATATTAGCAATTGTCGCTAAAAGACCTGCGCTTCCTACTGACGATAAGCCTAATTTTTTACCTACTGCTTCTAGAGGTTTCGATGCATATTTTCTTATCAAATACACCATTGGGAATGCACCCGCTAGCATAATACCGATATATCCAGCCGTTTCTAATGCACGGAATTGATCGACTTTATCTGCCATGATTGGATCAAAGCCCCATGCACCAAAGACCTTTGTAAAAATACCTGTGAAAATTTCTACAATCGAGAACACTAGCACAAGCTTGATAGCAGCATCCATCACACGTCCAAAAATCATGAAGCCTTTGATCATGCCATTTGGAATTAGCTTGAGACCTAACGCAATTAACACTACGAAAATAAATAAAGGCAATAAATTAATTAATATTTGTAAAACTGAAATGGCAAAAACATATGTTGGTTCCGCTGTTGTACTAATCACTTCACGAACCTCTGTATTAAACGTCACAATCATGATGGAAGAAATAAATGCTCCAATCGGAATTGTTAAAACACCCGCCATAATACCTAAAGCCATATATTTATGATCACGCTTATCTAACATGGCAAGACCCATTGGAATAGAGAAGACGATTGTTGCACCAGACATAAATCCGACAACTAGAGCCATGACCCATCCTTCATAGGACTCTTTTAACGCATTTGCTAATTGATATCCTCCCATGTCCGAAGCCAAAATTGCCGTTGCTGCAATGGCAGGATCAGCACCAATCAACTCAAAAATTGGACTAATAAAATGACTTATAAACCACGTTAAGTAAGGTATAGCTGCCATGATCCCTGCAGCAGGTACAAAAATATGTCCAACCGTATGAATACCATTCATAAACTCTTTACCGATACCATACTCAGCATCCCGAATTGCTCCGATTGCCCCTAAAACTGCACAAATCATAATAATATAAACGATTACCGTTCCTATCATTGCCATCCTACTCACCACCCCTTTATTTTTTATCTTTCTATATGAAAAAAGACGCATTAAAGAGAAAATCTCTTTAAAGCGTCTTTGCTTCAACTATTTACTTGTAAAGTATTGATAATGCGCCTTGCGATAAGCACCATTTCCTGTTGAGTCTGCATACTCTCACTTCGAATTTTTTTATAAGCTTCGTCCTCACTAAGATTCTCTGACTGCATCAGCAAACCTTTTGCGCGTTCGATTATTTTTCGCTTTTCTAATTCTGTTTGTTTATGCAGCAAATCCCCGTTAAGACGGTTGAACTTATCAATTTGATGAAAAGCTACTTCCAACGCTGGAAGGACATTTTTCTCGGAAAACGGTTTCATAACATAGCCTAAAATATTGTCCTGTTTCATGTATAGTAACAATTCTTTTTCACTATAAGCTGAAATAAATAGTACCGGTATACCGACCTGTTGTTCGATAATTTTACTTGCCTTTAAACCATCCAGCTTCGGCATTTTAATATCCATTAAGATTAACTGAGGCTTATGTGTAAAAGCCAATTCAATTGCTGATTCTCCATTATTCGCTTGTGCTACCACTTCGTAGCCATTATCTTCTAGCATTAACTTCAAATCCATCGCAATTAGTGACTCATCTTCGACAATCATAACTTTCCTAGTCATTTAGGATAAATACCTCCTCACTTACAGGAAACTGAATTTGAGTATGTGTACCTTTTTCACTAGGGATAATTGTAAATGTGCCAGCTAAATCATATTCAACAAGCCTTGTAATAATCTCCATTCCAAATGATGCCTTCACCTCTTGCATTCCAACGCCGTTGTCAGAAATATGAAGTGAAATAGTGGAAGCATCCTGCTGAAATTGTATATCGATTGTTCCCTCCTCACGACCAGTAAAAGCATATTTCAATGCATTTTGCAGTAGCTCACAAATGATTAACGCGAGCGACACAGCTTTTTTAGCATGACAAAATAGTTGTACATTATCGTGAAGAAAGGTTAAGTGAATAGCTGGCGTGTTGGATGTCCCAACCATTTTATGTCCAATCTTTTTAGACAAAGCGATAACGTCTACTTTCTCTTCAGCGTTATCCTCATTTTCTAAAATAAGTTCATAGACAGATGAAATACTATATATTCGATTTAATGCTTCTTGAAAAGCACTTGCATTCGAAGCTGACAAATCATTTCGCATTTGCAAACGTAATAAGCTTGTAACTGTCTGTAAATTATTTTTCACACGGTGGTGAATTTCTCTTATTGCAAAAGTTTTCATCATTAGTTCATTTTCTTTTAGCTTAAGCTCTGTAAGATCATGAATCATGAGAAGTGTTACTTTATCGTTTTGATCACGAATAGGTATTTTCTTTACAATAAAGGATTTACGATCAATCGTAATTTCTAAGAAAAAGACATCATCGCCCTTATCATAGACTTCCTGTAAAAAAGGTAAAATCTTATTCAATGGAACGTTGTCAAAACATTCTAGCCCTGATAGCTCTGATATAAATCGGTAACCTGCAGGATTGCTATAGATGACTTTGTTTTCATGATTTGTGAGAATAATTGATTCTACTAACAAATCAGAAACGACTGGAATCGGTTGAGAATTGTGCTCTACACTATGCTCAATTAACGCAAATGGCATATTCCGAAAATCATCTTTAGATGTTGTTTGCATCTCTACCTTTTTTTCCTGTATTAACACTGCAATGACCTGTTGTTGATCATTAAGGAGAGGGATAACGTTTTGTTCAACAGTTATTCCTTCCTGTGTGATTGCTCTAGTAATTGACGATTTTTCTTTATGTTTAAAAGAAGCAAATACTGCTGGTTCAAAGCTTTCAAATACAAATTTGCCAATTACGGATTTTTCGTATAAGCTCTTTTCTTTTTTTGGGAATGCCTCTGCCACAACAATTGCATGCGGTAAGTTTTCCATCATACAATCTATGAACATATAACAATCTGTCAACTCAGCATAATATGTTAGTGTAGCTTCTATTTCTATTAACTTTTCTATATCTGTTGTAGATAAGTTCGTAAATTTTCTACACAATGATTGAATGTTCGACAGGTTCAAACCCCCTATCACCGAATAATCAGAATCGAATTATTCTTAAAATTTCTTGTCATCATTATAAACCTTTTGTAAAATCATTTTCAATATAAAAAATAATTTATTTTAATAATTTTCGTTGCATTACAAAGAACTATATAGCTTAAAAGAGAAATATTCAACACTTTTTTCAAGCTCATCTACATTTTACGACAAAATTATTATTTCAATATAATCAAAAAGCGAGTTTGCAATGAATGCAAACTCGCTTTTTATTACTTAATTTCTGGTGTGACAGCTAATATATTTTCAAATGTTTCACGTTGTTTTGCTTCTTCTTCATTTAACAAGATATGAATATCTCCATGGTCGTTTGAAGTACGAATTAATCGCCCCATTCCTTGCTGCAAACGAAGCTGCATAAATGGTAATTCAACTTCTTCATATGGATTTTCTGCAAACGTACGTTTCGCATCAAATAATGGATCATGTGGTGGGAAAGGTAAATCGTATATTATAACACGTGTTAATGCCTCCTCAGGCAAATCAAGACCTTCCCATAAATGATAGGAACATAATGTTTTGACTGTGCCTTCTTGGAAATCACGAACGATTCCTGATAGTTCACGGTCCCCCTCAAATGCTACATACATTCGCTCCATAAGAGGTAACTCCGCTTTGAAATCTAACATTGCTTGTTTGGATTTAAATAAAATTAACGTTTTTTCACCATCACGTAATAGCTGTTGAACACGCGAAGTTTTGTCCTTTTGAGATAGCTCATGTAAATAAATTCGCATAACTTCTTCATAATCGAATGGCGATGGAACAGAAAACGATTGATAATTACGAATTCCTAAACTATAGGCAATGTATGAAAAATCTTTATTAACGGATAAAGTCGCTGAAGAAAATACAATCGGAAGCTTTTTAGAGAATAATTTTTCTGCTAAAACTTCTGTGATGAGACGAGGCATAATGACAAGCGTTTCTTCCCCATCCGTTTCCTCTAACCAATCTACAGCATCCCCTTGTGCTATGAAAATACGTAAAGATGCTTCGTATTGTTCTAAATACTCTTCCGCCATATTCAATTCATACTCTGGAATCATATACATTTCAGATTCAAAAACCAATTCTTCAAGTAATGTTTCCACATCATCAATAAGCTGTTTACCGTATTTTAACAGCGCATTCGATTTATTAATACGTTTACGTTCTTCTTTAGAAACTACTAAATCATCTCGCAGCTGGTCAAAAAATAGCTCATGATCATCTTGTAATTTTTCCATCGCATATAGTGTACGTTCTCGTACCCCATCCACCATTAAACGTTCTAAAAGTCTAACAATTGTTGTCGCCTGTACTTTATACGTCATTGCTTTTTGTGCAGCATATTCTAATAAATGCCCTTCATCTAGCACCATCATTGATACTTCAGGCAATAGAGCTAATTGCCCTTCACGCTCACGAGACTCCTTTGTAGCTAAATGCTCCATTAAAAAGTCTTGCGAACAAATGATCAAGTCCGTCGATTTACGATAATGTGCACGGTGTAGCGTTTGCCCACATCGATTACGTAGATCACATACTGAACACTGCATAATCGAGTTATAGTTTACTTTTTGCCAATCTTCATCACTGACAGTTGGATAATTGCTGCGTTCACCATAAGGTTGTATCGCAATCATTGAACCCTGTGCATATACGCCATCAGGTATAGAAAACGCAATATCATCGATCCATTCATCAGTTTCTACTTTCTCTGCTTCCTCAAAGCGCTTTAAGCACAGATACTGATCTCTTGACTTTGCTAAGCGGACATCAATTTCAAGACCTAATGTTTTCTGTAATTTATAAATATCGCCGCCCTCTTTTACTAGCTGATCGATTAAGGTTTCATCAGCACATGCAATAAGAGCCGGTTTACCAGTATAGCGTGCATAGGATACAGCTGGTAGTAAGTAAGCAATTGTTTTCCCAGTCCCTACCCCTGCCTCTGCAAAAAGCACGTTTTTCTCTTTTAGGGCCTGCTCTATTTGATAGGCCATAAAAATTTGCTCGTCACGACATTCAAAGCCCTTTTCAGGTAATTCATCGTAAAGGACGTCCCCCATCCAGTCACCTAATGACTCAAAAAATGAGCGATCCTTTGATAATACAAATGGTAAAGATTTACGCAATTGACGTTCCCCCTCTAACTATCTGGTCCTATTATACGCGACGAAACGGAAGATAAGAAAAAATCTTATCTTCCGTTATCCTTCGTTAATCTCTTTTAGACTTTTGTCCCCAGTATTGGTAATAATTCGTTTCGATAAAACCATTAAATAATTTTCGTTTCTTCGTCGTTTGACGGCCATACAATTCTTCAAAGTTTTTCATTGAGGACAGCATGTACACAGACCAAGTCGGATAGTTTTTCATGACTTTACCTAAATCACGAATCACTTGTTCTACGACTTCAACATCGCCAATACGTTCACCGTATGGTGGATTGCCGACCATGACACCATCTGTAAGCTGTGTCGTGAAATCACGTGCTTGCATTTGCTTGAACGTAATTATATCACCAAATCCAGCTTCTATTGCATTTTCTTGGGCAATACTTACCATTCGATGGTCAATATCAGACCCGATAATTTCCAGAGGTTGATCATAGTTCGCTAAGCTATCTGCTTCATCTCGTACTGCATCCCAAATTTTTGCCTTCATCCATGGCCAATCTTCTGAAATAAATTCACGGTTATAGCCTGGTGCAATATTTTGTCCAAGCATCGCTGCTTCTAATGTAATTGTTCCTGAACCACAGAATGGGTCAACGAACGGTCGATTCGGATTCCACTTTGAAATTTGTACAAGTGCCGCAGCTAATGTTTCTTTTAATGGTGCTTCACCCTGTGCTTGACGATAACCACGTTTATGCAAGCCTGCACCTGATGTATCAATGGTAAGTGTAGCCACATCTTTTAAAATTGAAACTTCAATCTTGTAGGTTGCACCAGATTCGTCCAAAAATCCTAAACGTTTATAATGCTGTTTCATGCGCTCTACAATTGCTTTTTTAGTAATTGCCTGGCAATCTGGTACACTAAATAATTTAGATTTGACAGACTTCCCTGATACCGGAAAAGCTGCATCAACTGGTAAGTATTTTTCCCAAGGTAGAGCTTTTACACTTTCAAACAACTGTTCAAAAGATTTGGCAGGAAACTGTCCTACAACAATTTTTACACGATCTGCTACACGTAACCATAAGTTTGTTCGTGCAATGGCCGTTTCATCACCTTCAAAATACACTTTGCCATTATCGACTGTTGTTTCATAGCCGAGTGCTTTTACCTCTTGTGCCACAATCGACTCTAAACCCATTGCCGCAGTTGCTACTAATTTATAGTTTGCCATACTCTAATTCCTTCCTTGATGCTCAATTTTCCAATACTCCATAAACTCAATGAGTTCGTGAAGCGGTAATGGTTTGCTGTAATAATAACCTTGGATTATATCACAGTTCATTTTACGTAGTATATCCACTTGTTGTGCATGTTCTACACCTTCAGCAACAACTTTCATTTTTAAACGATGCGACATTTGGATAATTGCATCCACTACTGCCTGTTTTTCATCGAGTGAGCCAATATGCTGAATAAAGCTTCGATCGATTTTTAAACAATCCAGTGGGAAGCGAACTAAATAACTAAGAGACGAATAGCCTGTCCCAAAATCGTCAATAGAAATTTTAAAGCCCATCTTTTTGAGTCTCACGAGCTTGCTAACCGTTTCATTTGCACTGTTCATCACAGTACGTTCTGTAACTTCTATTTCAAAATTGTTCGCAGGTGTGTTATAGCGCTCTAATATCGATTGAATAGATTCTAAAAAGTTTTGTTGCTTAAAGTGAATGCTAGAAATATTAATGGCAACTGGAATCTTGTAACCACATTGACGCATCTCAATAACTGCCTCGCAAGCTTTTTCTATAATCACTTCGCTTAATGGAATAATTAATCCTGTTTCCTCTGCATATGGGATAAATTCTACTGGAGAAACAAACCCTAGCCTTTCACTATTCCAACGAACAAGTGCCTCTACGCCTTGAATCTCTTCATTTTCCACAGAGATTTTAGGTTGGAAATGCAGCTCAAATTCCCGATTTTCTATTGCTCTCCGTAGTTCTGAATCTAATAATAAAACACGTTGAGAGTCAGTTTTCAATTCATCAAAATAAAACGCATAGCCGTTAAGGTCATTCTTTTTGGAATAAGTCATTGCCTTGTCAGCACAACGAATCAATTGCTCCGTTGATTCTCCATCTGCTGGATACATGCTGACACCAACACTCGTAGAAATAAAAATATCCTGACCATTAATATCTAAAGGCTGTTCAATAGTCCCAATGATTAGTTCAGCAAAGTTTGCGGCTTCTTTGTCATTTTTCACGTTTGTTAACGTAATAATAAACTCATCTCCGCCATTCCTTGCAATAATATCTTTATTTTTCAACAATGTTTTTAAGCGCTTTGCCACTTCTACTAGAATGGTATCTCCAACTGCATGTCCCAACGTATCATTAATTTGCTTAAATCGATCTAAATCTAAAAAATAGACTGCATGCTGTACTGAATGAGAAATAGTAGAAGTCGATTCTAATAGACTATTCATTCTTTCAATATAAGCAAAGCGATTTGATACATCCGTTAATGAGTCAGTTAATAAACGCTTTTCCCGTTCATTTTCTACTATTTTTCTTTCAGACAAATCAGAGAAAATACCACAGTAATTAGTAATTTCTCCCTCATCATTGGCTATACCGACAATCGTTAACCATTCGGGATATAAGTCTCCGGTTTTACGACGATTCCATATTTCTCCTTGCCAAATGCCTTTTTGTCGTATCTCTTGCCACATATCTAAATAAAATTGCAATTCATGTACACCAGACTGTAAAACCGCTGGCGATTTGCCAATCACTTCATCACGCTTATAGCCAGTTACAAATTCAAAAGCAGGATTGACCATTTCTATTTTTTTATTTTTATTCGTAATCATGATGCCTTCAGATACATTTTCGAAGATTTTCGTTATTAAGGCAGTAGGATATTTGGAAATCGAATTTAGCCTTTCCAGACTATTCCGTTCGTTCACTCCGTTCATGTTTCCGCTCCATCCTATCTCTCTTTACTACCCTCATTTTTTAGATAAGCGCATTTGCGCCTGTCTACTCGTAAGTAGACAAATATGTACATCGTTGCGATATCCGTTTTTTAGATGTTTATGTATCAATTATGCCTCGGCATAAAAAAATAACTTTAATCCGCATTTATCTCTCCATCTATGAAGGTGGGAGACTTCTGTACCTATCGCTTCGCTTTCGGTACAAAAAAACTTTGCTGAAAGAAGTTAAAATCGTAGCGACAGAGGCATGAACAACAGTGTATTGCCTTATTTTCAAACGTATATCGCGCATGTCTAAACATGATTGACAAGTAACTTTTTCTTACTGAATTCAAAAGAAAAGCTCTCCACCAAATTGGAGAGCGCTTGTTATTTCATAGATAAGCATCAAAAAATTCCATAAGCCATGTTTTGTTCCCGAGTACTCAATCAGCTTGCGCCTCGTACGACCGGGTAGTAATCATCTATCTACAGAGCGAACTCTGTCCCTCTATCCGTTCAATTCCTTCTAGAGAGTGCCCCTACCATAATTTGGGTTTCTCACTCGTGGGGTTTACCTCGTTCCACCTTGCATGTTTCCAAGCAAGCTACGTCACTGTGGCACTTTCAGGAAGTTTCAACCATATCATTAAGACTTAGGTTTTCCTTCCGCCGTCAGCCATTACAGCTGCCTTACCTTATTTTTTCAGTAAGCACGAACACTACGGTCATCTCAGAACCGTGCGAGCATGGACTTTCCTCTACGACGTCTAGCGCCGCAGCGATTACTCGAATTTCATGATGATACGAAGTATTATACTAGAGTTTTATGATAAATACAATATACTTGATAAAAAATTATTCGTATAACTTACTACCAAATACGTGTTTTTCTAAATTCGAAAGACGTTTTAAAATATCAAAGTTTGTCGTACCAGATGTTGCAGCTGCGACAGGTTGTCTCTTAGGTGTATTATCAACTTCTTCTTTTAACTGTTTATTTTCTTCACGTAGTTGGGCCACTACTTTTTCGAACGTTTCATAGTCTTGAATAATTTCATCAAGAAATGAATCGACTTCTTCTACATTGTAGCCTTTAAAGTTTTTCTTAAATTCCTTTTCAAGGATCATTTTTGACGTTAATTTTATGTCCATTTACATCGCCCTTCCTCACACTACATACACGATTTTATTATAGCACACTTCATCACATTATATCGTCTGAAACTATCAAATGTAAGGCTAAACTTGTCGTTTCTTGCACTTACCCGGGAAATTATTTCTTATTTCCTAATCTGTGCAACCTCTTTTCCCAAGAAATTTCCCATTTCTGCTTTTGTTCCACCCTCCATTGCTCATTTTTTTTTATTAATTGTATGCCTTCTTGCGTATAATAAAGGGCCTGCTCATAATCTTTTATTTGATGTTCATATAACATGGCTAACTGTTCTAATACATGTAATTTTTTTCGTGGATCAACAAAATGTAGAGAAGCCACAAAAGCATCGATTGCTTCACTAAATTTTTTATTTTTTTTATGTTGTATTGCTAAATAATATTGAGCATTCCCTGCTTCAAGTTCATTAAATTGAGCCGTAACCTTTTCTAAAACCTTTACGCTCTGTGAACTTTCCTTTAAATCAGCATACCATTTACCGATATTCGTGAACGTTTTTGCAGATTCTTCACTTGTCTCTTCAAACAGCAACTTCGTCGAATGTATATAAAGCGTTATCAATGAAAGTAAATCCCATTCATTGTGAAGAAGAACTTTTATAAGTGCATCTGGAACACCACTTTTGATTGCATCTAAATAAATAATAGGTGCAAGATAGCCAGGAATATCTCCAATGCGGGAAAAGCCTAGCTTCTCTTCTTCCACAGATTTTAATTTCATTCGTTCCATATCATTTTTCCATAAACGCTTTGAACTATGCAACAAATCGATATGTCTCTGTGTTCGTAATTTAGGTAATTCTTTTTGGTGGAGTGTCCAACGTGTTTCAAGTTGCGGCCAGTCAAAGCTTTTTCCATTGTAGGTAATAATCGTTGCTGTTTTTTGCCAAAGCATTGATGCAAAAAGTAACGCTGCCTCATGAGCAGGATCAGCAAGAATATATTGCGTTAAAATAAAACTTTCTTCTTCCTCTGATACTTCTAGAAAACCTAGAAGAAAAATTTGCGTGCCTACACCCTTTAAACCAGTTGTTTCCGTATCAAAAAATAAAACCTTTTCATTCATTTCCAGCGCATATGGATGTTCAAACTTTGCCTCTTGCCATTTTTCTAATGCATCAAAAAATGACTGCAACTTATAATGACCATGCTGATAACTAAATGGATAATGCACCTGTCGTTTAAAAAAAATACCGAACTCATTTTCTACAACTGTCAGTCCGGCTTTTTCCCACCGCTCAGTATAACTTGGAGCAGCAGGCTTTTGATAAGCTGGTTTATCCTCTTTTTTTATAGTAGTTGTGGTTTTTTTACCGAGCATTTTTTTCATTTGTAAAATTTTATTTTCGTAAGACATTTACTTCACTCATTTTCTGCCTGTAAAATTGTTCACTCATTTTCTGCCTGTAAAATTGCTAATACTTGTAGTACCTTTTTCTTCGCCTGCTGTAAACTATCTTGAGCCCCAATACAAGATGGACAACCCGACTCACAAGCACAGCTCGCTACATGGTGCTGTGTCCTCGATAATAGTTCATCCCATAATTCATAGACTTTTTCACTTAGCCCAATACCGCCGGGATACTTATCATAAACAAAAAACGTCGGTTGCTCATTATGAGTTGCCTTTACCTGCGGGACAACTGCTACATCGCTACTATCACATTGAATAAACAAAGGGATGAACGCATTCATCGCATATGCAGCTCCCGTCATCGCGTCCGTAAGCTCTGCCTCAGACCATTTTTCCGGGGCAGAGAATGATAGCCATGATGAACTTGTATGCATTTCATCAGGTGGTAGATAAATAGGACCAGAACCGATATTGTCATGCGTCCCGAAGCGTATTTTTTTAAATAACGTAGCTTGTGCGACTAAACCCACATCACCGAAGCTAATCATGCCACCCTTATAATCTCGACTCCGGTCTTCCTCTAACACTTTCATCTCAACTGCTAGATTTGCGTCCGTATAGTAATCGACATCTACTTCTCGTACAAACGCTTTCTTCTCGTCCCAATCAAGCTTTTCTACTTGAAATTGCGTGCCCTGATGTAAATAAATTGCCTCTTCATGTAATAATGTCATCGCACTGTGGCGATCCATTTCACCAATAACCTTTGTTTGTCCAGGGACAGTCATATCAATAATAACAACATTTTCTTGTGAAGCCGAACGAAGACTAATATCATGTGCTGGAAAACGGTCACTCATCCAATGCCACTTCTCACTTGTTTTAAAAACTACGCCTTCCTCCGCTAAATATTCAAGTAGTTCCTGAATCTCATATTCACCATACGTATCATGTGCGGAAAATGGTAGCTCAAACGCTGCACATTTCAAATGATCCATTAAAATCAACATATTTTCAGGATAAATACGCGCTTCCTCAGGTGCACTACCAAGTAAAAAAAGCGGATGGTTTACTACGTATTGATCAAGCGCTGCCGATTGCGCAACATAAATGATTAGCGCCTCGTCCTGACGACGACCAGCGCGACCTGCTTGTTGCCAGGCACTTGCGATATTTCCTGGGTAACCTGTCATGATACATGCTTGTAATTGACCAATATCCACACCCAATTCAAGCGCATTTGTACTAACTACCGTTTGAATAGTACCGTCACGAAGCCCTCGTTCAATGACACGTCGTTCAGAAGGCAAATAACCACCTCGATAACCGCGCACCGATTCATCTAAAAGCTTATTGCGTGTAAGTTCCTTCAAATACGTCACAATCATTTCTACCCGTACACGACTTTTAGCAAAAATAATGGTTTGAATACCTGCTGTATATAATCTTTTCGCGAGATCGCTCACCTCTAAAACAGCGCTTCGACGCACGCCAAATGTTTTATGGACGATGGGTGGGTTATAAAAAAGAAATGTCTTTTTCCCAACTGGCGCTCCGGAATCGCTAATTAAGGCATGGCTTTCATTCGTTAAAGTCTCAGCCAATTCTTTAGGATTTTTAATGGTTGCTGACGTACAAATGAAAATCGGGTTGCTGCCATAAAATTCACAAATACGCTTTAACCTTCGAATAACATGCGCAACATGTGAACCAAACACACCTTTATATGTATGCAACTCATCAATGACGATATACTGCAAATTTTCGAATAGTGATACCCATTTCGTATGATGAGGCAAAATCCCTGAATGGAGCATATCAGGGTTTGTCATTACAATATGCCCTGCCTTACGAACCTTCTGACGAATACCAGGCGCAGTATCCCCATCATACGTATAGCTTAAAATTTCCTCACCACTTTGTTCGATTAGTTCATTTAAATCATTTTTTTGATCCTGCGCTAAAGCTTTCGTTGGAAACAAATAAATAGCCCGTGCATTTTTATCTTCTACTATTTTTTGAAGTACCGGTAAATGATAGCAATACGATTTCCCAGATGCTGTTGGTGTAACGGCTGTAAAGGAAACACCCTCCATTGCGTAATCAAATGCCTGACGTTGATGCGTATACAATTGTTCTATCCCTCTTGCTTGAAGAGCCTTTACTAGTGAAGGATGTAAATTTTCCGGGAAAGGTGCATATTTAGCTTCACGCCCCTCAAGCGTTTGCCAATGTAAAATACGTTCCTTCAATTCCTCATCGTATCTCCACTCATTTAACAATTCGCTAATCGTCCTTTTTTTAGATAACATCCATTTATACCTCCTTCACTAACCCATCAAAAATCTTCAATGTATAAGAGGTTGAATGAATCGCATCTAAAAAACGTTTTTTACTTATTTCTTTATAAAAAGATTGCACAACAAATTGCTCCATCGATTCCACCACTGAAGCAGTTTGTTGTGTATGCATATATTTTGGACGATTTTTTTGAATCCAACTATTCGCCTCTTGCTGCCATTCCTTTAAAAGCTGGTGAATAACATCAGCGTGTGGCTTAACCTCGGTAAAAAAGTCTGGAGTACGATCCTCCTCACGCATTTGCCAGAAGCGTGAAACACATTTTTCACATTCATCTATTAATATGGAAGTTTGCTGTATTAATAACAATTTTGCACCTCATCTCATCAATTACAACATTATCGTAAATAGCTGACAATTTCGTTTACCTCTAAAAAGAAGTTCGAATTTTAACAGTTGCTTCATCCTTAAAATTTAAGATTCATCTACATGAACATAAACGCATAGTATCATTTTAGGTTGATTTTCCGAAACAACGTTTTTAAAATTCGTGCCAACCAACAAAATCGTCTGCTAAATTACACACATTATATGAGCAAAAATGCCTTACTTTACTCCAAGACATATCTCTTAATGTGGTAAATATTGCATTAAAAATACTCATATTGAGTTATTTAAATTGCATATGAGATAAGTGTACCAAAGTCTATCATTTTTCACTACTTATAGGCGAACAAGCATTCTTTACTTGCCAGTTCTTTTCTGCTAAGCTTACTTTCTGGCTAACAGATTTGAGCTGCATAAAAAAATGCATGCTCTGTGCATTGTTTTCCAAAGACACTCTCGTTAAAAGTAATTGATTGACCAGATCCAACTGCGCAACTAATTGTCCTAACTTGTTCAAATTAACGCCTCCTTTTGCTTTACTTATGTATTCCTCGCGTGTATAAAATTACCTTCATGCGTGACAAAATAAGCGTAAGTTAGCTGAAAGAAGAAGTATTTCGATAAAGATTAATTGAACTATTGTAGTAAGAACATTGTCTTCAAAATCGTCGATCAAGTAGCGGGACTAATGTGGAGTACAGTTTCTCTATAAAATGCGCTTGGAAATTCCATCTGTTATTTTGACGATTCAAGTGATAGAACTAGTTGTGCTATATGATATTTTTCGACTTTAAGAGGCGAAAATTGCCCAATGATTGATTATTTGTTTGGTATTTTTGACCATTGCTAATCTAGCATCAACCATGCTATCAATGGAAGTGGAGAACTGCTACTGAATCATGGTAAACTATTGTATAATAGCAGTATTATAGAGGGTGAACTAAAGTGACAATTCGTTATCCGAATGGGAAATTGTATTCTCCTACTCCAGCTGTTCAAAAAACAGCTAAAAAGGGGAAAGATAAAGATTTTTCTTTTAGTAATCGAGGAAAAACACTAGAGGATGAAATTAATGAAGCAAACGACTATTATGTAAAAAAGCAACTTGCTATCATTCATAAGAAACCTGTTCCCGTGCAAATCGTCAAAGTAGAGTACCCATCACGAAGTGCTGCAGTTATTCGTGAGGCTTATTTCCGAACGCCCTCGACAACAGATTACAACGGCGTTTGGAACGGGCATTATATTGATTTTGATGCAAAGGAAACTGCTTCAAAGACCAGTTTTCCCCTAAAGAATATTCATTTACATCAAATGACACATATGCAGCAAGTGACGGAACAAAATGGTGTGGCTTTTATCATCGTTCGTTTCTCAGCTTATGAACGATATTTTATTGTGCCATACGAAGTTTTACAAAAGGCCTGGCTAGCGATGGAAAAAGGTGAACGTAAATCGATACCCTTTTCAACGATTGAAGAGGAAGCTTTTGAAATTTCCACAAGCTATTATCCACGTATCGATTATTTACCGATTATCCAAAAGCTCATTGAAGCACAAAGTCATGGTTTTGAAAGTGAGGAGATAGTAGAATGACTGAACGTCGTCGTACACGCGGTGAGCATCAAAAGGCTCTCGCTCAAAAAAATAAAAAAAGCGCGCCTCCGAAATCATCGAAGAAAAAATGGTTCAAGCGCATTACGCTAACACTTGTGGCAATTATAGCTGCATGCTTTATTGGAGGTGCTGGGTTATTCGCCTATTATGCAAGTACCGCACCTGAACTAGATGAAAACTTACTGAAGGACCCCGTTTCCTCTGAGTTTTATGATAAAAACGGTGAATTATTTGCAACAATTGGTGCAGAAAACCGCAAATATGTAAAATATGAAGATATACCTGAGGATATGGTTAACGCAATTCTTGCAACGGAAGATGTACGCTTTTTCGAACACGGTGGTATGGATTTTTATCGCCTCGGTGGCGCAATAATCGCCAACTTCCGTGATGGTTTCGGGGCACAAGGGGCCTCTACATTAACACAGCAAGTTGTTAAAAACTCATTTTTACAAAACGAGAAAAAATTAAAACGTAAGGCACAAGAGGCTTGGTTGGCCTTCCAATTAGAACGCAAGTATTCAAAAGAAGAAATTTTTGAAATGTACTTTAACAAAATGCTGATGTCAGGTCGTGTTTACGGCTTCGGAACAGCAGCTCAATATTTCTATGGTAAAGAATTAAAAGATTTAACTTTAGATGAAGAAGCATTACTTGCAGGATTAGTACAACGTCCAAATGCTTACAATCCATTAAAAAATCCTGAACTTGCAGAAAAACGTCGTAATACAGTTCTAGGATTAATGTATCAACATGGTAAAATTACAAAAGCTGAGATGGAAGAAGCAAAGAAAGTAGACGTTCAAGCTGGTCTAGCTGACGATGCGACACGTCAAAAATTTGCTGGCTCTAAATATGACGCCTTCCTTGATGTCGTTATTAATGAGTTAGAGGATAACGGTGATGGTAATGCAATGGCGGAAGGGATTAAAGTCTACACAACACTTGACCCGAAAGCACAACAAACTGTTGAAAATATTATGAATGATGACAGCAACTTCCCAACAGAAAAGATTCAATCAGGTGTAGCTGTCATTGATACAAAAACTGGTCAAATTCAAGCGATTGGCGGCGGACGCAATTACGGGGCTCGTGGTTTCAACTATGCAGATGACTTAACAAAAAATCAACCAGGCTCTACAATGAAGCCATTACTTGATTATGGACCAGCAATCGAAAACTTAAAATGGTCAACGGGTCAAACACTTGTGGATGAACCAATGAATTACACAAATTCGAAACAAACCATCACGAACTGGGATGGTAAATATATGGGGCCAATGACAGCACGTAAAGCTTTATACGCTTCACGTAACGTTCCAGCTGTAAAAGCGTTAAAAGAAGTTGGACCTGATAAAGCAAAAGAATTTATTGGTAATTTAGGTATTGAAGCTGAAAATGTGTATGAATCTGATGCAATCGGTGGTGGGGATATTACAATGTCTCCTATCCAAATGGCAGCTTCTTATGCAGCATTTGGGAATAATGGTGTTTACACTGACCCTCATGCGATTACAAAAATCGTTTACCGTGATGGTAAAACAACAAAAGACTATACACCAAAGTCAAATGTTGCGATGAGTGATTATACAGCTTATATGGTGACAGATATGCTACGTGACGTTGTTAGTAATAAGCCTGATGCTTCAGGTACTGCTGCCAATGTTTCTGGATTAGATATCGCAGGTAAAACAGGTACAACAAACTACTCAAAAGCTGATTTCGACAAGCATAATTTACCAGATACGAGTGTGCCGGATTCATGGTTCGCTGGTTACACAACAAACTATTCAATCGCTATTTGGAGTGGTTATGAAAAACACTTTGATCCAATTACAACTTGGGATGAACGTCGTTTACCACAACAATTATTTAAACAAATTATGACCGAGATTTCGTCGGATGTTGAAACACCAAATTTCAAAAAGCCAAGCTCGGTTGTGGAAGCAACAATTGAAGTTGGGTCAAAACCACTTAAATTAGCAAGTGATTACACACCAAAAGAATTACGTCAAACAGAGCTATTTGTTCGTGGTACAGAGCCTAATGAAGTTTCAAACAAATACGAAGTTCCGGAACTTACTACACCTTACAATGTAAGTGCAAGCCTAGATTTAGAAGGTCAATCTATTGATATTTCTTGGGAGCATGATGCAATGCTTAATCCGGAAACAAATGAACCTCTACCAACAACCTTTGAAGTATCCGCTTCACGAGAAGGTGGAGAGACTATTTCTCTCGGCACAACGGAAAGCAAAGGTTTAACAGTCAGCAACGCATTGGAAGATGGCAATTATACGATTTCTGTCGTAGCGATTGTAGATGGTACACGCAGTAAACCAGGTACAACAACCTTCCAGGTGTCAGGTACGATTGATGAAGAATTGGAAACAGAGAATCCAGATGAACCTGTAATCGAGGAACCAACGGAACCTGAACAAGGTGACAATAACGGCAAACACAACGACAAGGACAAGGACAAGGACAAGGAAAATGGCAACAATGGCCATCACGGAAATGGAAATGGTAATGGCAACGGAAATGGAAATGGTAACAATAACGGTGGTGGAGGTAATACCGATACCGGCACCGGAAGCGATGGCGACAATAATGGTGGCCAACCACCAACTCCACCTACCGAACCAGTGACTCCGGATGAAAATGGCGAAAGCACAGAATAAAGAAAAAGCAGAGAAGTTCATCATCACTTCTCTGCTTTTTTCATTTGTATCAGCGTTTCTTTCACGTCACTATTGTGATGCAAACTGTCGATTCGTATTTTCTATCAATCATTTTGATCACGTTCCGCCTACTCTAGCCCTTGGTTACCTGGAGCCGTAATCGTGCAGTTCGTTTTTTAGTTTCTTTAAATAATTCATCAAGCTGACGATAGCAAGCATATTGACCTGGCTTTGCTTGAATAAAAGCCAATCGGTCAATACCATTAATGGGCAATACCTCGTCACCTGCTTCTTGTACTAAACGGTCAAACAATACAACAGCTTCTTCCATTAAGCCTTTTGCTTCACCATTTCTAGCATCATGAGCTGCATGAATTTTCGCTTCAAGCACTGTCCACTCTGCAAACCAAGCATCAATTTTTTCCTTTGCGATTGCCTCTACATTCACGCTTCCTTCACCAGTCCTTTTTTCAAACGCTTGTGGCCCTCTCGACAATCAGCAAGTAAAGGACATGTAAGGCAGCCAGGATTTTGTGCCTTACAATGATAACGACCAAAGAAGATTAACTGATGATGCGTTTTCGACCACTTGTCCATCGGTGTTTTTTTCATAATCGTTTCTTCCACCTCAAGCACTGAATCTTTCCAGCGACAAAGCCCTAATCGTTTAGATACGCGCTCAACATGTGTATCTACAGCGAGTGCAGGAATATCGAAGGCTACCGATAATACAACATTCGCTGTTTTACGACCAACCCCTGGCAATGTAACTAGTGCTTCTCGACTTGCTGGTATTTCGCCGTTGTATTCTTCTAGTAGTCGTTGACATAATGCTTGAATGTTCTTCGCTTTATTTCGATACAAGCCGATAGAGCGAATATCTTGTTGTAATTCCTCTAAGGATACAGCTAAATAATCTTCTGGCTTTTTATATTTTTGAAACAATGTTTTCGTTACCTTGTTTACAAGAACATCCGTACATTGTGCCGATAATAACGTGGCAATAGTCAGCTCAAACGGATTGTCATGCACTAACTCACAATGTGCATCAGGAAACATACGATCCATTTCCGCTAGACAATGCTCCCATTGTTTTTTTGTTAACATCCGTAAGCCCCCTATTCTCTTTCTTCTAACCAATTATAAAATGGTACTTTATTTGCCGACTGCATATCTTGTTGCATTGTACGGGCTGGCGGTCTATTAAAAGTTTGTTTTTCACGGAACTGTTCACTTTGTTTTTGTGCAGCCTGTGGTGTCGTAATATTTTTCTTTTTCCACTCCAGCAATATTCGATCAATATAACGAATACTCAGTTTGCCAGCAAACACAGCCTCCTTCAGCGCCTCCTTAATAAGCGCTGGACTGTGCTTATCCTCATCTAGCCAAAAACCGATTTTTTCTAGCTCTAAAGGAGATAAAAGACGCCCCATTTCCTCTTCAAATAACCGGAATACCTCACCTTCTTCTTGTCGAAGTGTTGTTGCTGATTTTTGGTGCTCCTTCATTTCAATAATCTGCATAATACGCTCCCACAGTGGGTATACCGAATATTTTTCATATAGCTTGCCATTTGCATCGACGTCGCTTGTAATTTCAAGGAAGCCTTTTTGCATTAATCGTTGTAGACGTGAAGTAATGTCATTGTCAGGCATTGTGAGACGATTCATCAGATCATTAGGTGTTGGGAAATCATTGCCCTCCATATGGAACGCAAGTAAATGTATAACAATCAGTGCCTCTTCATCCTCAATATTTAACTCCTTATAAAACTGAAAAAAAAGCTGAGGAATTTGAACCATTCTCTGCTCAGTCCATGTACGGAGTCGATTATTGTTTGTGTTCATATTATACTTGACTCCTTTTTCCATCGTAAGTAGAAAAGCCGCGTAGACATTTCACTACGCGACTTTTAATTGATCCCGCCTTAACATTAACGGGTAGTAATGCTTATGGATATAAGCGGTTTAGTAAACGTGGGAATGGAATCGTTTCACGGATATGCTCAGTACCAGAAATCCATGCCACTGTACGTTCCAATCCTAGACCGAAGCCTGAATGTGGTACAGAACCTTGTTTACGTAGCTCTAAATACCATGCATAAGCATCTAATGATAAGTTATGTTCTTCAAGACGCGATTTTAATAAATCATAGTCATGAATACGCTCAGAACCACCAATGATTTCTCCATAGCCTTCTGGTGCAATTAAATCTGCACATAATACAACGTCATCTCGCTCTGGATGTGGTTGCATGTAGAATGGCTTAATGCCTACTGGGTAGCAAGTGATGAATACAGGTTTATCATATGAATTGGCAATTGCTGTTTCATGTGGTGCACCGAAATCATCGCCCCATTCAATATCGTCAAATCCTTGTTCATGTAATAATTTAATAGCATCGTCGTAAGAAATACGAGGGAATGGCGCTTTGATATTTTCAAGTTTTGATGTATCACGGCCAAGTCGCTCTAATTCTAATTTGCAATTTGCCAGCACTGATTGTACGATGTGCGCTACATATTGTTCTTGCACTTCTAGGTTTTCTTCAAATTCTACAAATGCCATTTCTGGCTCAATCATCCAAAATTCGATTAAGTGACGGCGTGTTTTAGATTTTTCAGCACGGAACGTTGGACCGAATGAGAATACTCTACCTAATGCCATCGCAGCCGCTTCCATATAAAGCTGACCTGATTGAGAAAGGTATGCATCCTCATCAAAATATTTAGTATGGAATAGCTCAGAAGTACCTTCAGGAGCTGAACCTGTTAAAATTGGTGGGTCCATTTTTGTAAAGCCATTGTTGTTGAAAAACTCGTAAGTTGCACGAATAATTTCGTTACGGATTTTCATAATAGCGTGTTGCTTGCGAGAACGTAGCCATAAGTGACGGTTATCCATTAAAAACTCTGGTCCATGTTCTTTTGGTGTAATAGGGAAATCAGTTGCAGCATGTAGTACTTCAATACCAGTAACAGCTAGCTCACAGCCAAAGCTTGAACGTTCATCTGCTTTAACTTCTCCCGTAATGTACATTGATGTTTCTTGGGACATACCTTTTGCAATAGCAAAAATTTCTTCGCCTACTTCTTCTTTTACAACAACACCCTGAACAAAGCCAGAACCATCACGTAATTGTAAGAAAGCGATTTTCCCACTTGATCGTTTGTTTGCTAACCAAGCACCTAGCTTGACGGTTTCACCGATATGCTTTGGCATATCTTGAATCATAATTTTTTTCATAGAAATCCTCCAAAGTTGGTTAAAAGGATTAGTCTTGCCATTTTGATTTTACAAATGCATCAATTCGACGGACTGCCTCTTCTAATAATTCTAAAGATGTAGCATAAGATAATCGCATTGTAGTTGGTGCACCAAAGCCAGAGCCTGGAATCACTGCTACGTTTGCTTCTGTTAAAATATCCGCAGCGAACGCATCTACTGAATCATAACCAGTATGAGCCATAGCTTCAGCTACATCTGGTAATAAGTAGAATGCACCCTGAGGCTTTAATACGTTGAAGCCAGGGATCGCACTTAGCTGTGGATAAATTTTTTCAAGACGAGATTCGAAAGCTTGACGCATTTCTTCTACAGCGTCTTGTGGCCCATTATACGCTTCAACTGTTGCATATTGTGCAGTTGTTGTTGCATTTGATGTAGAGTGTGATGCAAGGTCAGTCATTGGTTTAATAATGTCCGCATCTCCTGCAGCATACCCGATACGCCAGCCTGTCATAGAGTGAGATTTTGCAACACCATTTACTACGATTGTACGTGCTTTCACTGCATCAGATAACTGTGCAATTGAAAAATGCTCAATACCATTGTATACAAGCTTCTCATAAATTTCATCTGACACGATTAAAATATCTTTTTCTTCTGCAACAGCTGCAAGTTCAGCTAGCTCCTCACGAGAATAAATCATACCTGATGGGTTGCTAGGAGAGTTGATAATAACTGCTTTTGTTTTATCTGTCACAGCAGCTCTTAATTGATCTGCAGTAATTTTATAGTTTTGCTCGCTTGTACCTTCAACATAAACAGGTACACCGCCCGCTAATTTCACTTGTTCTGGATAAGATACCCAATAAGGAATCGGAATAATAACTTCATCGCCCTCGTTTAAAATAACTTGGAATAAAGTGTAAAGAATATGTTTCGCCCCAACACCTACAATTACTTCATTCGGCTTATATGTAAGGTTGTTGTCGCGTTGTAGTTTATCGATAATAGCGTTCTTAAGTACTGGAAGACCGCCAGCAGGTGTATACTTTGTTAAACCTTTTTCCATCGAATCAATGGCAGCATTTAAAATATTTTGTGGCGTGTTGAAGTCTGGCTCACCAGCACCTAGACCAATAACATCAATTCCTTGCTCTTTTAACTCTTTTGCTTTCGCAGTAATTGCTAGAGTTGTTGATGGTGTTAAAGTTTTCACACGGTTTGCTAATAAATTTTTCATACGGGATCTACTCCTCTTATAAATTCGTAATGCGCGTCCACCAGTCGCCGTCCTTAAACATAATATAGACATAGTTGAGCTTATCGTGATCGTTTAGGTATGTAATTTCCCAAACAGCACCTGGCTCCTCATAGCCTAATTTTACATTGAGGACCTTTTGTACATTTCCTTCTTTTTTTAAAACCGATAATGCTTGCTTTTCCGTAATACCATCTTTCAAAAATACTTCCTTAATTGAATCAGCTTTTAGATTCGTCGGAACAAAGACAGCCTTTTTCTCACTGTTTTCATCTACCCCGAACACAGTGACGTACGAATGTTTGCCATTATATGTGTATGACTCCGAGACAATTGCGAGGGCTTTGGCATCGAGTGCCAACTGTTCAGCCTGCTCTTCAATTGAACGGAATGGAGCCTCGGCTTTCCAGAGTACTATAATACTAATGACAAGTGACAATGAAACCATAAAGACAGAAATGAAAATCAACCAGTTTTTCATATATTCACCTTAAGTTTCACATCTAGCTTATTCTTCAATACGAATGCTTGATGCTTTTGCATGTTTTTAACTGTGTATACATTCATTTTGCTTTCCATTTTTGTCAACCTGCTTTCTTTCCTCATACCACAACATTATACAACAATTTTGTGCTGTCGTGTTTCTTAATTTTATATATTATCCGTTGATAAAACAACGTTTTCGAATCGACGGAATAATCAGAAATATATTAACCCTTTCAAAGTACAAATTCCTATTCACTAGTGCAAATAGGAAATCAACTACGCCATTAAAAACTAATGATATTTCACAAATCACATAGTTTGCACAACCCCCATTTTTAGCGCGATACAAGTACTAATCTTCTTGCTCAAATAAATTCTTGTATTGTTAATTTTTCTGGTCATTGAGACAAACACCCCTTCTCACTTTTAAGAGACTGCTTTCATCTTTTTGAACAATTGCTAAAGTAAGTAAATAGGCATGCATATTCTTGACAAGTTTTTGTAAGTATTATTTTGTTCATTCCGAATCAGTCTCCAAAAATGCCGATATTTTATATATTACACAATTCCATCCATTATTGTCCCCTTTGCCTAAGGAAAAAGAGAAATCGAACAGCATCGATTTCTCTTTTTTCTTGTTTGACCAAGTCATTCAATCTCCTTTACCCTATTTCTCTGTTAATGGCCCGTGTATTTCGGAGATTTATGGCCATTAATCACAACCCACTATCGTAAGCAAGGCGAAAGGTCCTTCAGAGGCGATTTCACAAAAATTTTCTAGAGCATCATTTTACAGCCTCGCTCACTTCAAATCGCAAAATCCTCTTTGTTGCTATTGCCAGCACAACCATGACAACACTAATTATTAAAATAGGAACATAGATGTTAACACTAAAACCTTCGAATAACAGCCCATACAATATTTGACCAATTGGTGCCATACATTGTGAAACGGCAATGATAATCGCCATCACCTTCCCTAAGTTTTCATTAGGTGTTTCTTTTTGTACAACTGTAATCACGTAAATGGAAATAATCGTCATAATCATTGCTATTAAAAGTGCACTACCAACAAATAAAGTATAGGATGAATAATAGCCAATATTAAGCATGATAGGGGTAACCGATAAAGCCATTGGAACAATCAATAAAGCCGTGATGAAAATCCAAAAATACAAATTATTGATGCCCATTTTTTTCGCAAAGTACCCCATCGATAAAGCCCCTAAGATTGTAGCAAAATCGATTAACCCCATCCCTACTCCATACAATGTATCACTACTTTGCAAAGTGACACGAAGAATAATTGGTACACCCACCACAAATAAGGGTGTTAATAATAAGTTTAATAATGCCGCTAAAATCATACATTTGAAAATAAAAGATTGCTTCACTACATAGCTAAAGCCCTCTTTCAAATCATTTACAAGCGTTGAAATAATATGTCCGTTCTGTTCTCGTTGCATAAATGGTATTTTAATAAACATCTCTAATATGGCAGAGAGGAAAAAGAACAGACCACTCACTATAACAAGCACTTTTAAGCTGATCATGCCATATAGTATCCCCCCTAGTACAGGAGCTGCTACATTAGACAACGCTTGAATACCATTGACAATTCCATTTGCTTGCTCAAGTTTTTCCTCCTCTACAAGTACTGGAATACTGGCCATCACTGTAGGTGCATACATGGCACTAACGAAAGAAAGCAGCACCATCACAACACCAATAAGCAAAATAGAACTATTACCAATTACTAGTACTACAAAGAAAGCAAAAACAATGATGCTACTTGTAAAATCGAATATTACCATTAAATTACGTCGATTAAACCTGTCAGCAATAGCTCCTCCAAACGGTGCTAGTAAAATTGGAATACTCGATATCGCAAATAGTCCTGCAAAAAGATCTGCACGCCCTGTAATATCTAATACATATAGTGATAGGGCAAATCGCAAGAGAGCAGATCCTAAAATAGAAATAATTTGCCCAATTACCATGAGATTAAAATCTTTTGAAAAGCCTTTTCGTTTAATCTGTGATTCCATGCATAAGACCCCTTCCTTTTAGAACTATTCCATTCACGCCCCTCTTGAAAGAGTAGATTGAAAGGACTAAGAAAATAAATTATTTTTTTGTATAGATTAGAAGAAGGACATTACAAAAAATACTCATAGTACTTAACCACATGAGCCACTCACTTTGCGCGCTCCAAGATATCATTAGCAGCAAGAGTCCCACGATAATAGATATATTATTTCCAGTGCGACTTATTTTTGATTTCCGACGAAGTTTTTCCTTAACGTAATACGAAGATTTCTTTATTTTACGTTTCATAAGATAAACTTTTTCTTTTAACTTCTGCTTCATCTCTTTTGTTTTTTGAGGATAAAAAAATGTTATAACTCCTTTAGTCACGGCGTTCTTCATCTCCATATCGTCGTTTTAATAACTCAGTCAAAACTCTCTCTTGGAAGTCCGAAATCTGTTCTGGCTCCCCTATCTCCATATTTACCATTTCTTCATATCCATCTAGTTCCTCACCGTCAAAACGATAGAGTTTTTGCAATAACTTCCACAATGTTTCAATTTCCTCAGTATTAAAGTCTTTAAAGATATCTGCTAAAAAGTAAGTAGACTTCTCCGAACAAGCAATTAAAGCTATTTTTCCCTCTGAAGTAATCTCGACATTAATTGATCTTTTATCTAATTTACTTGGTATCGTTTGAACATATCCTTTTTTCACAAGACTTGTTATTAATTTGTTTGCGGTTTGCTTTGTTGTACCGAGCTTTTTAGCAATATTAACGAGCGTTGTATTTTCTATTGGTAAATGGGCAATGGCAATTAGAGCCATATGCTGTCTAGAAGTTAATACCTCTAAATATTCATCTCCTCTGATCTGGACTTTATTGACAACTGAAAACAATGTCGCATAACTTTGCTGCATAAAATGTAATTCCTTCAATAAAAGATTAAAATCCATATGTAGCACCTCTTTTTAGTCACCATGTTTACTAAAATAATACAACACGAACTTTAATACGTCAACATGGTGACTATTTTCCTTTGTAATTAAACCACAATAGACCGACTGTCGGTTTATAATATTGTATGTTGCTTCTCCAAAAAATGAACCTGTTTGGAACTTCCCCTAAAAAACTTAGAAATAGATACATTTCAAGAATAAACCTCTATCACAATCATCATATTTTACTATGAACTACTCGTTTCATATTCAGTTCACAAAGACGTGCTATAGTAAGAAACATAAAAGGTTCATAATTTATTGTTGATGAAAATGAAGGAGGCTTTTTACGTTGCAGGAAACTTCAAAAGATACGACAAAACAGAATGATTGGCGACGTTTTGTTCGCTTAGTCAAACAAGCTGAGCCGCCAATATGGCTTTTAATAATCTCATTAATGATGAGTTTAGCGACTACCGGGGTTGGATTTATCGTTCCGTTATTTACAAAAAAATTAGTGGATGGCTTTTCAGTAGAGTCCCTTGATTATTGGCAAATTATTTTGTTAGGTATTGCTTTTATCGTGCAGGCTATTGCGAGTGGGCTTTCCATTTATTATTTAAATCGTGTCGGACATCATGTTGTCGCGAATTTAAGAGATCAGCTTTGGAGAAAGTTACTTCATTTACCAATTCCCTATTACGATGAAAATGATACAGGCGAAACATTAAGTCGTGTTACGAATGACACAGCTGTCGTCAAGGAGCTTATTACAGAACACCTTGCGAACTGTTTATCGGGTGTTATTTCCATTATAGGATCAGTCATCATTCTATTAATCTTAGATTGGAAAATGACTTTAGTGATGCTCATTGCTGTTCCGCTTGCTATGATTATTTTGATGCTGTTAGGAAGACGGATGTTTGTCATTTCCAAAGGTATGCAAGATGAGACGGCAAAATTTACGTCTGTGTTAAATCAAGTTTTACCTGAAACTCGATTAGTAAAGGCTTCTAACGCCGAGCGTATGGAATACGAGCGTGGCAAGAAAGGAATTACCAACCTCTTTACGTTTGGTTTAAAAGAAGCGAAAATCCACGCCCTTATCTCTCCGCTTATTTCGTTTGTATTAATGTCAGTCCTTGTAGCGATTATTGG
>Ga0213825_1000353_pt1 | contig 34498 bp, 35 predicted proteins | sample MC6MC0900MG_FD_179896 | JGI IMG/M metagenome (GOLD analysis project Ga0213825, IMG submission 179896) | Enriched soil aggregate microbial communities from Iowa State University, Ames, United States - MC6-MC0900-MG | ecosystem: Environmental > Terrestrial > Soil > Unclassified | place: USA: Iowa...
GACAGCTACTCCCTCCTTAAAAAAGTCCGTGGGCTCCTCTCCTGCAAAGGCCCTTTCTCCCAGGTAAATCCTGCCGGCCCTGATTCCCCTGCTGCCGGAAAGAACCTCCACCAGAGGCTCCCAGGTCTGGTTATCCGTATCCAGTATCATCAGGCATTCCCCTTTTCGCAGAGAAAAACCCACCGGCTCCTTTCCGTTCAAATGCACGCCATCCAATTTAAGAACAGCCTCCTCCTTAGGTTCCCGTATCTGGCTGCCGGATAAGTCAAACGATATGGTGTAAGGCTGAAGGGCTGTTTCCACCATTTCTTCTTTTTCAAACACCTTCCATATGATTCCCTGATGAAAAAGAGCCGCCCGGTCCGCAATCTGGAACACCTCCTGATGATGGTTGCCCATATAAAGGAATGCGGTTCCCCGCTTTGCCTGTTCTCTGATAATATCCTGAAACTGTTTTAGTTCCATCTGGCTTAAGAAATTGCTGATCCTGTCCAGGATAATGAACCGGCACCCGGCCAGAATGGCTTTTAAAAGCTCAGTCACACAGCGCTCAAAGGCGCTTAAGGTTGAAACCCGGCGTTTGGGATCAATGGACAGCCCCAGCTCCGCCATCAAAAGTTCCACCTGATGATCCAGTACCCTGCTGTTAATAATATACTTTTTAAATCCCTTCCGCATAACAAACAGGTTATCAGATATGGTCAGGCTGTCTATAAGCCGTCCCCTCTCCTCAATGACATAAACCCGGTTGTCAGTAAAGTCTGCGTGGGAATAATGATTTACCCGTTCTCCTTCATAATATACTCCGCCAAAGCTTATGGGAATGTTATGGCAGATGAGGCGGATCAACTGGGAACAGCCCTTTGCATCGGATATGATGAGCCCCATAATTTCTCCCTGGAGAATATAAAAATCCAGATTATCCAGATAACGCTCTCCGTTTTCTTCCAGGGTAACATGATTCAGCCGGAGAATTTCCTTTCTCATCTCATCACCTCTCTGTCCTGTTAATCCTTTACCAGAGGAAGGGATATCTCCACATCCGTCCCTGCCTCCACCTGGCTGTAGACGTGGATGCCATATTCCTCTCCAAAGAGCAGCTTAATTCTGTTATTGACATTCTGGATTGCTATGCCGCCTTTCCGGTCTATATCAGGGTTCACGTCGTCTAAGGATAGGCTTTTAAGCTTTTCATTTAACAGCTTCACCCTTTCGGTCTCCATCCCAAGTCCGTCATCAGATATCTTGATGATCAACCGGGAGTCCGTCACCGAAATTTTAATGATCAGATGCCCTTCCCCTATTTTCCGCTCAATCCCGTGATAAATAGAATTTTCAACAACCGGCTGCAGAGTCAGCTTTGGCAAACGGTATTGCAGGATCTCCATTTCATCCAGCTCTTCAGAACATGCATATTGGATATTCAGCTGTAATTTCTTGCCGAAGCGGAACTGTTGGATGTAATAATAGTTTTCAATATTTGCAAGCTCGTCCTCTAAGTTTACCAGATGATCTACATTGGAAATAGTATAGCGGAAAAAGGTTGCAAGGGCCTCCGTCATCTCCGCTATGCTGTCCACGCCTAGGCTCAGCGCTTCACTCCGTATTCCTTCCAGAGTATTGTACAAAAAATGAGGATTGATCTGGTTTTGAAGAGCAAGATATTCCGCCTGCTTTTTTGAAACATTGATCAGTTCCCTGGTTCCAAGCATTTCAAAAAACCTTTGATTTACTTTCTCGGATTCCGGGCAGTAGGGATAGCGTATTTTTAATAAGTCATTTAAAACACTGCCAGAGGCAAACTGCCGTTCCACCCGTTTGGTTTCCTGCATGGGCTTATATATTCCATAATATCCGTTATAAAAAAACAGGACCAAGAGAACAGAAGCCGCCATTATAAGCCAAATTTGCTCCGGCTGACCCCTGGTTAAGTACAGGGCATAGCAAAGCAAAAGCATGAATCCGGTTAAAATACCTGCCAATAGAAGAATCACTCTGACGGACAGAAACCGTAATTTTTCCTTCATGATACGCCTCCCATCAGGAATAAAGCTTCCGATACTCGTTTGGCTTTAAACCGGAATATTTAGTAAAGTTCTTTGTAAAATACTTTACATCGCTGTAGCCCACTTCCTCACATATGGAGGCAACACTTAAATTTGTTTCTTTTAGAAGGCCTTTCGCCTGTTCCATACGCACCTCGGATAAAAACTCCAAAAAGTTCTTTCCTGTCTCTTTCTTAAACAGGGAACTGAAATATGTAGGATTGAATCCGGCGACTTCACTGACTGTTTCTAAGGTAATGGCTTCCCTATAATGGTCTCTGATGTATTTTTTAGCGATTCGGATGGGGCGGTTATTCTCCTGCATCTTTCCGGCCACGGCCTTATCATAGGAAGCGGAAATCTCTTTTATGAGATAGCGTAGGACCTCTCTTGCAGAAGAACAAAATTCCACTCCCTGATTAAACCGTTCCATAAAATTCTGTTCAATGGGGATCTTATGATTTTTCATGAAAAACAGATAAAGATTACAGACCTCTCTGCACATTTGCAGAATTTCATGACCGGTCATATCCGGCTGCTCCAAAAGCCCGTCTTTCAGTTTCATCAGGCAATCCCCCACCTGCTGCCTGTCCAGACTTTCCAAAGCTGTGTTCATGTTCTGGTTAAACTGAGTGAACCACTGGCTTGAAGCCAGATGAAAAGAGCTGCGCAGTTCCCCCTCTAAGAGTTTGCCGTTCCCGGCCACCAGCCGCTGCTCCACTAAGTACCTGGCGGATTTGAGGGAACTCCTTAGCTGGGCGATATTCCATACAGTTGTTCCAAACCCAATGGTCACTCGAAGCCCTTCCAGAATGGATTCCAGCACAGCAAGCTCATTTAATATATTTTTGCATTGCCGGCGGATGAGTTTCCTGTTTTCCTCTCCATAATTTAAGAATAGATAAATATGGCTGTTTTCCACATACAATTCCCAGTCGAAAACATGACCTTTTAACATCTGCTCAGCAATCTGAGTTGTCTTTTCTGTTAGAAATTCCAGGTTTTTCTCGTCAGGCATGGAAATTCCATCAAATTTAACACAAACGATCTGGAAATATCCCGGCTTTAGCTGATAATAATACTGCTTATTGATTTCTTCCAGACTGGAGCAGTCCTGTTCGCTCCGGTCCCGGTACAAGACATTGGAAAACCAGGTGGTCCGCAGCCTCTCCGCGTCGCTTTTTCTTGCCAGCCTGACTCTTTCCTCATAGGTCAGCTGCTCGCTTTTTTCATTGTACCTTACTCTTATTTTTTCCAGAGTTTCCGTTAGCTCCTGTTTTTTGATAGGCTTTAACAAATAATCACTGACCCCATATTTGATCGCTGTCTGGGCATATTCAAAATGGCGGTATCCGCTGATAATCACAAATTCCACACCTACATTCAGTTCCCTGGTCTTTTTCACCAGGTCAAGGCCGTCATATCCCGGCATCCGGATATCTGTAATCACTACATCAGGAGAAAGGGCTTCGATCTTTTCAAGCGCCTCGATCCCATTATTTGCCACACCGCAGAGCTTCATATCCAGTGCCTGCCAGTCGATCAGTTTCTCGATCAGCTGACAAATTTTTTCTTCATCATCTGCTATCAGTACTTTTAACATGTTTATCCCCCTGCTTTGCCCCGATTCTTTTGTCATTATAACATGTCCGTACGGGTGAAGGAAGTAGGGTAAAAAATAAAAAGTTAATCCAATCGGTTATTCCCACTTGAAAAAGCGTAGGGAAATGCCGATACATATCACTGCTATGGCGATCATCACCGTAACCGGAATGAAAACCCTTTCCATTGGCAGCCCCAATGAAGCAGCCTTAAGAAGTTTAATTCCCTGTGTCAATGGAAGGAGGTCTGCTGCTTTTTGAAAAGCAACAGGCATCACCTCATAAGGCAGGGTGGCACCTGAAAAAATAAGCATTGGAAAGTACAGCAGGCTTGCGGCGGCACCGGCTATTTTCGTGTCCGGTGCAATTCCCCCCACCAGCAACCCAATGCTGAACATAGACAGCATAACCAGTAAGTATGCTCCCAGGAACGGAAGCCATGAGCCTTTTAATTGAAATCTTAAAAATAACGCCCCAGTTGCGTAGACAAGGATAAGGGATGCAAGCGAATAAAGTACGTAAATAGCAACCTGCACCGCCAGGATAAGTGCTGGGTCAGTGGGTGTTACCTTAAGCCGCTTTAAGATTTTTCTGCTTCGATAATCAGATACAACCAAGGGAAGTCCCATCACGCCTCCGGCACAAATGGCAATGGTTGAAACCGCACCAAAGGACTGCTCCAGGAATGTATATTCCGCACCATCAAAAGCGGGTTTGTCTCCAAAAACTGCTCCTAAGATTATAACCACTACGATTGGCATGCAAATAGCAAAAATAAACATGTCCAGTCCACGAAGGGACAATTTTCCTTCTGTTTTAAGTAACGTTTTAAATGTTTTCATATTCACCCTCCCCATCCGTATACCATAGATATGCATCCTCAAATTTTTCATAAGGACTTGCTTCCACCGCTTCCTTTACGGAACCGCAAAATATGCTCTTCCCATTCTTCAAAATCATGATCCTGTCACAAAGGGTTTCTACCTCATCCATAAAATGTGAAGTCAGCAAAATGGTAATTCCTTTTTCTTTTAACTGGGAAAGACTCCTCCATACATCCCGCCGTGCCCTGGCATCCAATCCTGTTGTCAGTTCGTCTAAAAACACTACTTCGGGATCTGGGATTAGCGCAAGCACGATAAAAAGCCGTTGCTTCTGACCTCCCGACAGTTCACTGACCAAGCTTTTTGACTTTTCATAAAGTCCGAACTGTTCTAAAAGAACGCCATAATCCAGAGTGTTTTTGTATAGCGAAGCAGTAACTTCACAAAGCTCATCTACTCTGATTTTGTCCTGATAATTGGCCTCCTGAAACTGAACACCGACCCTTTCAAAAAGTTTCTTTCGGTCTTTTTGCGGATTCATTCCCAAAATGGATACCGTCCCGCTATCCTGTTTTTTCGTTCCCAGGATACATTCGATTGTGGTACTTTTACCCGCACCATTTGCACCAAGTAAGCCAAACACTTCCCCACGGCAAATTGAGATATTAATGTTCTCTATGGCTTTTACTTGGGCGTAAGACTTGCACAGTTCCTTTACTTCAATGGTTGTTTCCATGCGATAAAATCCCTCCTTTTTTCTTTTCATAAAAAGAATAACACCAGAGCAAAGTCTGGTGTTAAAGTGTAGGGTTTGTTTCAAATTGTTTTTTCATCTCTTCAAGATGCGCCAGCATGACTTTCGCATTTTCTTCCGCATAATGCAGGGAAGTGAGAAGCTTATCGCATACGGAAATAATATCATCGCTTTCGTCCGGTGTATCAATCACTTGGCGGATATCTGCTTTGGGATTCTGGGATAATGTATTCAGCATTCGCAAAATTGCCGAAAGGGAATAATTTGCGCAGCGCAGAGAACGTATGATTTTGAGCTGCCGAATATCTTTATCCGTATAAACCCGGTATCCGTTTTGTTTTCGTTTTATAGTGAGCAGGCCGTTCATTTCCCAATTTCTTAAAGCGTCCATTGAGATTTGTAAATAATCGGCCGTTTCTTTTCTGGTTAAAACCATTGTACCGGATTCTTCACCCAGGCTGCTGCCTGATAACAGCCTCTGGGTGATTTCTATGGCTTCTTCCGCATTTTTCTGCTCATTTTTTATCTGCTGCAAATAATGTTCCGTCAAGCCAATCGCCTTATCAAAATTTCCGGAAGCTGAGGTCTTAATAATCGTAATTGCCTGTTTTCTCAATCCATTTTGTAAAACCTCGACCTTTAGCGCGATTCTTGCAAACTTAATCTGTTCCATATGAAAATCTGTAAATACGCGATACCCGTTTTCCTTCCGCTCTGTTTTAGGAATAAGCTCTAGTTCTTCATAAAGTCGTACTGTATTGGAATGGATTCCTATACTATGCGCAATTTCAGATGTCGTGTAAGTTTTCATTTTATTTATCACCACCATTCTATTCCACCATAATAGCATCATATAAAAGTCTGGTGTTATAATGGATAGTTTGATTGTAACGAATAAGAATAAAAAGTACAAGTGATATAAACAAAATTTACTCTTTACCTCTTTATTTCAAACTCAACCGCCCCGGCCGCTCCAGGCGCTATCTCATATTTGTCAAAAACTATAACCGGGTTTCCATTATCCTTCATATAGAATTTTGTCTCATCAGAAATACTTTCGAAGCCGCCTTCCTCAGGAGTAAAAAACGGAATACCGATTTCCTTTGATTTTTCCTCTATCTGGCTATTAATGCCATCGTTTGCCTTATTGATGTAATCCTCTCCAAGAACATCACCTAGAGATAATAGCTTTCCTGATTTTAAGTCTATGTTATAGTATTTTTCCTGACTGTAGGCAGAGGTCCAGCTTTCTGTTCCCCTTACCACAAAAGAAAGATAGTCATCGCTTTGGGCCTTGATCTCATACCACACCTTGATCTCGATCTTATGCTCCGCCCATTCTGCTTCAGTTCCTCCTGTATCCAAAAATGCCTGTTTGTAATCCTGTGCACGCTCCAATGATTCATCCGCATATCTGCTGCAGATTTCCTGGATTTCTTCATTTATTTGCTTGGAAAGTCCATGGGTGTCATTTTGGATAAATTCTACCCCAGGCACTTCTACCGAAACTTTTTCATCCCCAACAGTCTTTTTATAGGAGCTTACGGTCAGGATCCTTGCGATTGCTCCTACAACCGGAAGCTGATGTACCTCCTCAGCAAATGCTGTGTTTATATTCAGTGCTGCAGTAAATGTAAGAAAGAAAGCTGCCGCTGTTCCCAATCCCCATTTATAGTACCTTCTCTTTCCAATCCCAGTATTATTCTGGCCGCTCGCTGCTTTTTTTCCCTCAAACTGCTCAATGGCCCCCAGTAAACGTCCGTTTAATTCCTCTGGAATGGGAGTATCATCGTATCTTTTTTTTGCATGATCCATCTGGTTCATAGGTTTACCTCCTGAATATTCTGCTTTAACATTTTTAAGCCACGGTACAGTCTTGCCTTTACCGTGTTTAAATTGTCACCGGTGATCTCTGCAATCTCTTTCAATGACATTTCTTCAAAAAAACGAAGCTTAATGATGTTTTGTATTTCAATATCCAACTGGTTGATCTCGTCATAAAGGTCATCCGATGGTTCAAATCCCTGTTCATAATAGGGGATCTCCAGACCCAGTTCTTCCCCTGAAGCGATCTCTTTTTTGTTTTTCTTGAGGAAATAAATGCTTTCGTTCACAAGAATTCTGTAAAACCACGTTTTAATAGCGTCGTAATTTTTTAAGGACTCATAATGATCCAGGGCTTTTAATACAGCATTCTGAACAATATCCAGGGCATCCTCCTGGTTCTGGGCGTAGCTGAATGCAAGCCGGTAAAATTTTTTCTGATTTTCAATGATGTAGCCTGTCATCTTATCATAGTTCTCTTGTCTCATTTGTTACCCTTTCTGTCTTTTAACAGACTTTTTTGCCGTTCTGTTATATAGATGATTTCAGATACAAAAAAGTTGCAGAAAATGAAAAATAAGGCTCTGAAAATTCAGAAACCCTGATTTATAAGCTTTGTGCCAAAATATCAGGCTGGCCATTCCCAGTCCCTTCTGATCTAAAAACAAAGCGACGGCTTTGAATCTTTCCGATTACCAAACCGCCGCTTTTTCGTTGAATCTACTGCTTCGCGAATTTAACCGTCAATTTTGCGGACGGGGATCCAGATCTCACTTATATAATCCGGCCTGCTCGTATCTGGAGTTTCATTCCACAATAACTCTGGTCCCCCGGTCAATTCATATCCAGATGCCGGGAACCATTCAGCATATATTTTAGACCATGTGTCCTGAATCGCATCCGGAAACGTACCCACCACTTTAAATACTGCCCAAGTGGAGGCCGCTACATGCAGGATGTCATAACCGTTTGAAACCGCCCTGGAAGCGGCAACTCCTATATACTGGTCAAGCCGGGAGCCTTCTGTGGTACGTTCCTCAAAATTTGCAGATACACTGAGCATTCCCTTTGGATCTACATCACATAACCCTTTTAACTCATCAATGACCTGAGGCGTTAGTTTTTGTACCAATGAGTCCATCTGTGTATTGATACCTTTAAACTGCATTGTAATCCTTTTTTTAAATCCAACAATATAAAATCCATCTTTTTCTACAACACGATAATTCATTTCCAATCCTCCTTTGATTGTTAACTGAAACGTCATTGGAGGCAGGACTTTAAGTTCAGTATTTGCTTTTCTCGCTTGCGATGGGGTAACCCCATGCATCACCTGAAACGCTTTACTAAAGGCTTCCGGTGTTTCGTAACCAAGCTGCAATGCTAAATCTATGACTTTTACTGATTCACTCTGTAAGATAAGCCCTGCTACCGAAAGCCGTCTGCGGCGAATATATTCCCCTAATGGCATTCCAGCAAGAAAAGAAAACATTCTGCGAAAATGATACTCTGAACAGCCAGAAATGCGTGATATTTGACTCGGCTCAATATCAAACATCAAGTTTTTTTCAATATATGCCATCGCATCATTAAATTGAGCTAGTGTATTCATAGCCTGATTCCTCCTTTCAAAACAATCATACCTAAGTTTTAAATTAAATTCCTGTTATTTTTACTACGGATTTTCACAGATTTAAATCATGTTCCGTTAATATGAGAAATTAAAAGATTTAGTCAATTGGATATTCGGCATTGAAGTGGGGGACTTACTTGATGAGGTTAAATTTATCATACCATGCTGTGTCTCGGGATAAAAGAAGAAATCAGGGCATAATTAATAATCCCTATGGCAAAGAGGCAGTTCATAAAAGAAGCTGGGGCATCAGACCGATTAATCCGGTCTGATGCCCCAGCTAATAAAAATATCGATTATTCTTTTGTAACTAATTCATTTACGTTATCAGCTGTTACCAGTTCGTTATCCAGGATCACATACTTGTCTACGTCTTTTCCCTGCAGATGATTGTATGCAGCGGTCATAATCGCTTTTCCCAGGAAGAAAGGAGGCTCTGCAATCGTTGCATTAACCTTCCCTGCTTTAATGGCTTCAATGGTGTCATCAATGGCATCACAGCCGATCATAGTAATCTCATCCAAACGGCCGGCAGCTTCAATCGCTTCCAAAGCACCAAGAAGCATTTCATCGTTGGCAGCATATAATCCGTCAATGTGGTCATTGGCCTGAAGGATATTTTCCATTACGCTCATGCCCTTTGCACGGTCAAAATCTGCAACCTGGCAGGCAACGATCTTCATATCCGGATTCTGGCTTATCACTTCGTTAAAGCCCTTGGAACGGCTCTGAGCCACATTGGTTCCCATAATGCCCTGGATCTCTACGATATTTCCTTTGCCTCCCAGTGTTTCTACCAGATACTCGCCGGCCAGTTTTCCGGATTTGATGGCATCGTAGCCGATATGAGAAACCACTTCTCCGCCGCTTGCCTCACGGTCCATGGTAAGCACCGGGATACCGGCTTCGTTACAAGCTTCTATAGAAGATACGATTGCATCCGAATCACAAGTATCAATGATAATGCAGTCCGGTTTTTTGGTGATTAAGTTTTCTACATCCTTCATCTGAATTGCAGGGTCATCCTGCGCATCTGTAATATAAAGTTCTACTCCTAATTCGTCTGCGGCCTTTTGTACCCCGTCTTTTACATCCACAAAGAATGGATTTGTCTGAGTATTCATAGCAAGACCTACTACGTATTTCTTGTCCCCAGACTTAGCTTCTGCCTTAGCTTCCGCTGCTGTTGTAGCTGCTTCTGTCTGTGTGGTCTCCTGTTTAGTTTCAGGTGCCTTTCCACCGCTGCATCCTGCCAGTGATGCAAGGACAAATCCTGCAGCTGCTAAAACTGCCATGTGTTTTCTTTTGATCATAATCTTTTACCTTCCCTTCTTTTATACATTAATAGTTTTATTTATTCTGCTTTCGCAGATAAATCCTTAACCTTTTTGTCCACCAGAACTGCAATGAGTACAACTGCGCCCTTTACAATATTGGTGGCATGGGGATTTACGTTCATAAGCGTAAGAATATTATCGATAATTCCCATGATCATGGCACCTACCACAGTAGGCAGCACAAATCCGGTTCCCCCGCTTAAACTGGTACCTCCAAGAATGACCGCTGCAATGGCATCCATCTCGATCCCCTGTCCGCTGGTGGATTGTGCAGACCCAAGTCTGGCTGTTAAAACCACTGCCGCGATGCCGCTTAAAAAGCCATTAATGATGTAAGCCATCCACTCCGTCTTTTTAACGGAAATTCCGGATAAGCGGGCTGCTTCCCGGTTTCCGCCGAATGCATAAATGCTGCGTCCAAAGCTGGTTTGTGTCAATATATAATGTGCCAGCAGGAAAAGAGCGATCAGTATAATAACAGGCACCGGAACCCCCAGAACCGTACCTTTTCCAATAAATTTATAGGAATCCACCTTGACAGGAATTGGAGAACCTTTGGTGTAGACCAAAACACAGCCACGAAGCAGGGTCATCATGCCAAGGGTGGCGATAAACGGGGGAATCCCGCACTGAGAAATAAAAAATCCATTTACGATTCCGCAGGTAATTCCGATTGCAACTGCTGTAAGCACAGCCAGAAAGGTATTGCCGGTGGAGGCCAGCACACCGGAGGCTACAACTCCGGCAAAGCCCAGAATGGAACCTACGGACAAATCGATTCCGCCGGTAAGGATTACAAAGGTCATGCCGCATCCGATGATGCCGGCAACTGTCACCTGCTTAAATACATTAAACAGGTTGGAAACACTTAAGAAGCTTTCCGATAAAAAAGCAGCAAAGATACAGATTACCAGCAAGATCAAAACCGAGCGATATATATTAATTTGGTTGATTAACCGTTTCTTAGTTTCCTGTTTCATTTTCACTTACCCCTCCAGACGCATGTGCTAATATTTTTTCCTGATTCATTTCCTGTTTGGAGATTTCTAATACCGTTCGTCCTTCCCGCATAACAATGACGCGGTCACTGACCCCAATCAGCTCAGGAAGATCCGTAGAAATTACCAGAATGCTCTTCCCCGCTTCCGTCAGCTTGTTCATAATGGCATAGATTTCCGCCTTGGCCCCCACATCGACTCCTCGTGTGGGTTCGTCTAAAATCAGAATATCAGAATCCGCTAAAAGCACCTTTGCAAACACTACCTTCTGCTGGTTACCGCCGCTTAACTTTCCGGCAGGCTGCTGTGCGGAACTGACTTTAATATTAAGTGCTTTCACCTGTTCCTTTACACGGTCCGCTTCCAGCTTGTTATCCAGCCGGAATCCTTTGGTCAGCTTTTTTAACGATGACATGGAGATATTTTCTTTGATGCTTCTTAATAAAACAAGCCCCTCCTGCTTTCTGTCATCCGAGACAAACCCGATTCCTGCTTCTAATGCTTTTCTGGGAGAAGAACAATCCTTTTTTTCACCATGTACGTAAATCTCTCCGCTGTCCATTGGAATGGCCCCGTAAATCAGCTTGGAAAGTTCTATGGTACCGGCACCTAAAAGGCCTGTAATTCCTAAAATTTCTCCTTTGTGAAGCTTTAAGCTGACGTCATGGACCCCGCGGCTGTTTACTTTCCTGGCTTCAAATACCACTTCCTGGGTTTTATAATCCCTTACCGGATACAGATTGGATACATTGCGCCCGACCATCATGGATACCACATCATCATAATCCGTCTCTCCAATGAGTTTTGATGCAACGAATTTTCCGTCGCGGAAAACGGTAAGACGGTTTGAAATCTGAAATATCTCATCCATACGGTGGGATATGTAAATGATTGCAATTCCCTTTTTCTTCAGTTCCTCAATTGTCCGAAAGAGAATCTGAATTTCCTCTTCTGCCAGTGCTGCGGTGGGTTCATCCATAATAATGATTTTTGCCCCGATGGTCAGGCACTTGGCAATCTCCGTCATCTGGGCCTCTGCCACCGACAGATTCTTTACCTTAGTCTTTGCACTGAACTTTAAACCCAGGTGATCTAAATTTTCCTGTGCTTCCCGGTACAGCTTGTTCCAATCCACTTTCCCAAAGGGACTGACAGGGAGCCTTCCAAGATACATATTTTCCGCTACCGACAGCTCCGGTACCATATTAAATTCCTGATAGATCATGGCGATTCCATGTTTTTCCGCATCTTTAGCGGAATGGAACACCACCTCTTTCCCATCCAGATACATGGCCCCGGAAGTATAAGGCTGTGCTCCCGCGATTATTTTCATCAAGGTAGATTTCCCTGCCCCGTTTTCTCCGCACAGGGCATGGACTTCTCCCTCAAAAATCTCCAGATGAACCCCGTCAAGAGCCTTGACACCGGGAAACGTCTTTACGATTGATTCCAGTTTTAAAACTAACCTTCCTCCCATATGTTTTCACCACTTCCCCTTTGATTCCGGTCAATATGCGCATCCTGAGACTAATACTACGTTGGTATATCCTGTAAATTCGCCTGTCAGGATGATTGCCTTAGCACCCTCAGTCATCTTTTTTAATTCCTTATGGGGTATATACTCCACCGGAATTCCTTCCGGTAGAAGTGCCAGCGCCTTTTTATGTAGTTCAGGGCTTACTGCAAGTGCCTCCTCTGCAAATATAGCCTTTTCCGTTACCATATACTTTTCTATTTCTTCCAGTACCTCAAGATAAGCAGGGCTTCCCGGCTTCCAGCCTAAGTCCACCCGTTCCACTCCCTTGGGAATAGGAAGTCCGGCATCTCCGATTACAAGCATATCCATATGCCTGAGTTCTGCCATGACTCTTGCTAATTGAGGGTGTAAAATTCCTGTTTTTAACATGACCGCTTCTCCTTCTCCTGCTCTTTAATAAATGAGTCAATTTCTTCCCGGTCAGGCATGGCCGGTGTGGTTCCGATCCTCTGTACCGAAATAGCGGCTAATGCGTTAGCAAAGGATGCCGCCTCCCATAGATCCTTCCCTTCTGCCAGGGCTGCCACCAGGCCGCCATTAAACGCATCCCCCGCGCCAGTCGTATCAACTGCATTGACACGGTAAGCTGGCAGGATGCCCCTCTTCTCTGGAGTTGCTAAGTAAACACCTTTTCCCCCTAAGGTGATCAATACATTTTTAACCCCTTTTTCAAAAAAGTAATCTGCAGCTCTTCCTGCATTTTCTTCCCCATCCACTGGTATTCCGGTTAATATCTCGGCTTCCACCTCATTGGGCGTGATCAAATCCACTTTACTTAAGATGCTGTCACTGACCGGCTGTACAGGAGCTGTATTTAAAATGATTTTTACGCCTTTCTCATATGCGATATCAATTACTTTTTCTACGGAAGATATATTGGTTTCCAGCTGGGTCAGCAAAAATTCAGATTCATCCAGTAAATCAGATATGGATTCTACCTCTTCGTCTGTAATCGTGTCACAGGCGCCCAGAATGACAACAATTTCATTCTGACTGGTGTTTTCATCCACCATGATCAGTGCACAGCCGGTCTCTGTCTGTCCGGTGCGGAATATCCGCTTGGTATCCATTCCCAGGTCTTTCATGGTATTTAAAGCCACATCTGCGAATGCATCCTCTCCAAGCTTCGTTACCATGGTCACGTCTGCTCCGGCCTTATGGGCGGCTACCCCCTGATTAAATCCCTTGCCGCCTGGACCCATTTTAAAAATACTTCCTTTAACCGTTTCACCCGGAACCGGAAGATGAGGGCTTCTTCCCATCAGATCCACTACAAAACTTCCGAAAACTGTTACTTTCTTCCCCATAATCCTTCTCCTTTTTCTTATAGCAAGGCGATTCCGTTGCCTGCTCCAATACGGTCCGCTCCCGCTTCTACCATAGCCTTTGCCTCTTCCGGTGTGCGGATTCCTCCGCTTGCCTTTACTTTTGCCCGGTTTCCTACCGTCTGCTTCATAAGTGCTACATCCTCGGTTACGGCACCGCCTGTGCTAAAACCTGTGGATGTTTTTACAAAATCTGCTCCGGCTTCAATAGAAAGTTCACATGCCTTTACAATTTCCTCTTTTGTTAAAAGGCAGTTTTCTAAAATAACTTTAACAACCTTACCCTTAGAAGCATCCACAACTGCTTTTATATCGTCACGCACCAGATCATAATTTTTATCCTTCATGGCACCGATATTCATTACCGTATCTACTTCATCAGCCCCTGCCTTCACTGCCTCGGCAGCTTCAAAGGCTTTTGCAGAAGCTAACATCGCTCCCAGAGGGAAACCTACCACACAGCAAACAGCGACACCGCTGCCTTTTAATTCCTGTGCGACGAGAGGTACCTGACATGTATTCACGCACACGGATGCAAATCCGTATTCTTTTGCTTCTGAACAGTATCTTTTGATTGTTTCTGATGTTGCATCTGCCTTTAACATCGTGTGATCCACTAATTTTGCGATTTCCATTTTCTTCTCCTCTTTTCTTTCATTCTCTATCCCCCGGATATGTAACCGGTTACATATCCGGGGGTAAAAATAAACTGCTTATCGCAGCCTATTTTATTAATTCTGACCCGCGAAGCACCACCTGATACGGAACAAAGATTTTCCTGTCGGAGCTTTTACTCTCCTTATGGGACAACTTGTCAATCAACATTGCCATCGCTTCATATCCCTGCTTCTTTGCATCTCGTTCGATGGTAGATAGCCTGTAATCAATTATTTTAAGAGATTCAATCTGGTCAAAGCCTACCATTGATATGTCCCTGCCCATTTTAAGTTTCTGCTCGGTCAGATACTTAAGGACTCCCAGACTTGTCTGGTTATTGGAGGCAAAAATTGCGGTCGGCGGATCCGGAAGCTGCAGCAATTCCTTTGTCCGTTCATAGGCCTTGATGATCTTGAAATCTCCGGATACAATATACTCTTCCTTCAGTTCAATCCTATAATCCATTAAGGCTGCCTTGTATCCCTTTAACCGGTCCTTCCCCGGCATAGAGGTGCTGGGACCTGTAATAATTGCAATCTTACGGTGACCGGCATGGATCAATGCTTCCACTCCTTTATAAGCGGCGGCGGCATTTTCTATGAAAACGCCATCCAGATTGGAATTTTTAATATTACGGTCAACCAAAACCACTGGAATTCCCTTGTTTTCAAATTGTATCAGCTTATCCCGGGTCACCATATCAAGTTCAGAAACCGGGGTGATAATCAAACCGGAAAGTCTTTGTCCTTCTGCCATCTGAAGGTACTGATGCTCTCTTTCCTGCATTTCACCTGTATCAAACAAAACAATGTTATACTGGTTATTGACCGCGATCTCTCCCATTCCGCTAATAACGCTGGAGAAAAATTCATTGGCTATATCAGGAACAATCACGCCGATACTGGAAGAGTCGCGTGTGCTTAAACTTCTGGCTATAGCATTCGGCACGAAATCCGCTTCTTCAATCGCTGCTAAAACCTTCTGCTTTGTTTCGTCCTTTACGTATCCTGACTGATTAATCACTCTGGACACTGTCGCAGAAGAAACACCTACTTTTTTGGCAATATCCCGTATATTCATTCTTAGAATCTCCTTTATGTAACCGGTTACATATGCATATTAACATATTGTGCTGCGGATGTAAAGCCTTTTTTATCATTTTTTACAATTCCTTCTGAACATTTTCAATAAAACTATAAAAAGTGCCAGGCATTAAGGAAATGCATGGATGGTCATGGCTAGTTATAGCTGTAAAAAACCACAATTATAATTGCCCTATTTGGCGTAATTACCTATATAGCAAAAAACAAGGCTCTGAAAATTCTAGAGCCCTGTCTTTATAGCTTTATCCTCTATTGGCAGGAGGTTCCTTTATTCGTTTATTACCCCTTCCGCAATGGCTTTTTTCATCCAGTCCTTCCCGTCGACGATCCTTGCTATCACCATAGCAAGTCCTGTATCCCCAGTTACATTAACTACCGTAGCGGGAGCATCTGTTATGGTACCGATCAATACCATAACCGGTATGGCAACAGTAGGGAATCCAAATGCTGATATAATGAATATTTCAGCAACATATCCGCCAGCCGGAATTCCTCCCATGACAACAGATGCTACCACTGCCACAACGATGGACATAATAATATTTCTGGGTGTTGCATAAGGAATTCCAAATATAGAACATAAGAAAGCAATTTTCAGGATCTGGATAATGCATGCACCGTCTTTATGTAAATTTGCTCCTAACGGTATGGTAATATCTGCAATATCATCAGGAATCCCCAATTGTTTGCCCTGAATCATATTCAGAGGTAGAGTTGCCGCTGAGGAACAAGTTCCCAGCGCTGTTAATGTTGGAGCCAGTGCAGTCTTCCACCACCGCTTCACTCCGGCTGTACCGGCACCAATATAAGCCATGATCGTTTGTGAAAGAACAAAATAGACAATGATGACAGCACAATAAATGATGATGGCACGGGAAAGAGGTCCAATTACCTGATCCCCATATTCTCCGATTAAGATCGCAAAGTAACACCCTAAACCAATCGGTGCAATTTTCATTACGATTCCAATCACATTCACAATGATATCGGACAATGCTTCCATAAGTTTTAAAACCGGCTTTCCTTTTTCTCCAGCCATAATAATTGCGATTGAAAACATAACAGTAAATACAATCAAAGCCATCAGATTGCTTTTAGAAAATAATAGCGGAAAATCTTTAACTGTAAACATGCCTAAAAAATTCATGCTGCCATTTACATCTTCCACCTTTTCTGCCAGATCCAGCACAGCACCTTTAGCCGGGTCAAACATCAGTGCGGCAGCTACCATGAAAAGACATGAAATCACTCCTGTTAGGATTGTGCCGATCAGAAATGTGATCAGTATCTTTCTTAGTTTTACCAAATTCTCCATTTTAGCAATTGCAGCAGTTAATGAGCAAAAAATCAGGGGAACAACACAACAGTAAAGCAAATTTAAGAAAATGTCTGCAACCGGCTGCAATATTTTTGCACCTTTCCCCCAGAAAAGACCGATCACTCCTCCCAGAACCATTGAACCCAGTAATATTACGGAAGATTTATATGTATTCCAAATGTTTTTCATATGTTTCTCTCCAATCACTTATCAGTATTTACCCATTAACTTTTCTTAAATTTGTCTTTATGCTATCAATTGCACTCATTACTATTTCAGGCGTCGTTCCCAGGTTCAGCCGGATAAAACCTTTCCAGTTCTCACCAAACCACTCACCGTAATCGACAGCCAGTCTGCACTGATTTTGTGTAAATTCCTTTATTTGTTCAATGTCTACATAATTCCTTAAATCCATGAAAAGCAGGTAAGTTCCTTCAAGAGGAGCGATATAAACTTCCGGGAACTCTTTCATTTCTTCCACTACCATCTGATAATTGTGATAAATCACCTTCTTCAGGGATTGATACCACTCATTGCCACCTCTCAAGGCGGCCTCCACTGCCGTAATACCGAATATATTTACCTCCACATTATTAAACACTCTGGTGAACTCATCCCAGGTTTTTCTTAATTCTTCATTTTTGATTACAATCGTTGAAGTTAAGCAAGTGGCCAGATTAAAGGTTTTCGATGCTGCAAAGGCAGTAATCATGTTGTCCGCATATTTTCCGTTCGCTATAGTAGCCGCCGGAATATGTTTTTTCTCTCCAAACACCAAATCCTGATGAATTTCGTCAGACACAACCAATACATTATTGCGCGCACAGATCTCCAGCATTTTCTCCAGCTCTTCTTCCGTCCATACACGGCCTGCAGGATTGTGAGGAGAGCACATAATATACATCTTTACTTGATTCTCTACAATCTTCTTTTCAAATGCTTCAAAATTAATGGTATAGATACCTTTATCATAATTTAAATCACAAGTAACCAGATTACGATGGCTTTCTTTCACACAGTTGTGGAATGGATAATATACCGGTGTAAGAATGATGACGGAATCATCTTCTTTCGTATACATATTAACCGCCCAATATAAGGCTGCCACAACTCCGGGAGAAATCCGCATCCATTCTTTTTCCAATTTGTAACCATGATGGCTGTATTCCCAATCAATAACAGCCTCGTAATAGGAATCCGGCACGAAAGAATAACCAAATATGCCATGATCAACCCTATTATGTAATGCTTCAATAACTGCCTCCGGTACTTTAAATTCCATATCTGCCACCCACATGGATATCAAATCCGGATCCCCAAACCGTAGATCGAGTGCATCCCATTTTAAGGAAGCTGTCCCCATGCGATCTACATAATACTTGCTGCAAAAATCTTTGACTCCCATTTAATAACCCTCCTGTTAGTTTAATGCCTAAACCATTTTACATTTGAATTATATCCATGTACTGGGGATTTGTCAATATGTTTTTGTTTAATGTCTATACTATTTTAATGATTTTTTTGATTTTTTAATTGATTTTTCCGGATCATTGTGTTAGACTTATGATTGGGTAAGTTTACCTTTATGGAACATATACAAAATTTAATTAAAAGGGATTGAGTAAATGAAAGAGAACCAGAATTTAAATGAAAGTATTATTGATGAAACTTTTCACACCTTAAACGAAAGGCACAATAGTATTTATCAGTTTGTTATGCGATATAATGACTATATAATCTCAACACATGATTATGGGCTTGGCATCCTGCTCAGCATGATTGAAGCACACACGCTCACTTATATTGAAGAAAATCCAGGTATCACCGTTACAGAACTGGCCTCCTATTGGAATAAGACAAAAGGTGCATTATCACAAACAGTCAGCCGGTTATCTGATAAAGGACTTGTTACAAAAGAGAAAAAAGAAGGAAACGCCAAGAATGTACTCCTATATGCTACAGATATCGGAGTAAAGCTCAGCAAAGCACATAAACTCTATGATACAATAGATATCGCCAAGACAATGGGGGAACTAAAAAAAGAATGCAGCCCTGAAGAAATCGATAATTTTTATAAAGTAATATCGGTATATAACAAAGTCATCCAAAATGATTTTGAAATCAACCGGGGCAAGAAAAATAATGTACATTCCTCTGAAGAATCTATTTAACTGAATTCTTTCAAAAAATGAAAAGTACCCTGATAGTCAAGCACAGCCACTTTTTTGTGTCGAACTGTCAGGGTACCATTTTATCTATGGATTCTGAGGATACCCCCAACCACTCCACATCCAGTTCATGCAGCATGGTCGTATTCTGCCACCCACCTGAACCTGTGGTCCCGGTATGCAATAGGCTCACGCCACCAAAACCGTTCTCTGTTATCTCTCCGTTCAAATCCACCGAATGAATACGAACAAGCTAATCTCTGGAAAGAAAAAGCCCCTGCAGTTCCACACCGCAAGGGCAAATCTTATTGTATTCGTCGAATCCGCTTTGGCGCTAAAGCTTATAACCTACCCCTAACTACTTTTAGACCTATTTTATGAATGACTGCCAATAGCCGCCTTTCTTCCTTTAATAAAGATCTACAAAACAATTCTAATACCCGTTCAAGACTTATTACAACACATTGCAGTCGATTTGTTAAGTAGGAAAGGTCTCAAATAGCCAACCGTATTGGAAAGTGGAAGGATTTCATCCGATAAAGAAATATATAAAGTTTGAGTTATATACTCTCTTCTTTCAAGAATCCGTTTCCATAAACCGGGATATTCTTCCTGAATCCTTACTCTCAGAGCTTCATCCGCAATAGCAATACAATCTTCCGCGCTTACGCCCGTATATCCTGGTACAGATGGAATGATGTCAATCTGAAAAATCATTCCGCTTTGGATTCTATTTTCTGAGCCTGGATAAATAGGTGACGACATCCATTCCTCATCTGCGGTTAAATGTCCTGGATTTAAAGACCAGCCATATTGTTCTTTCGGCAAGACTGTCTCTATCAGCTGATAGATTTCCTTTCCAGTTATATTTATCCTCAAATTTTTCAGCCACGCAACGACTGCATTGTAATAAGGATAAACAACTCTTCCCAGATAATCCTTCTGGTCCTGAGGAAGTTCTGTCTCATTACTGACCACAAGACCAGTCCTGCTTGAAAGTCCTCCTTTGAAGCCTGTTGTAAGAGAAAATGCATCTCCTCGCTGAATCTTTTTTGCAGTGGGATAGAGATTCGCCTGCTGAAATCTCTCTCCGGTTGCGGCAATCGGTACCACTGTATTAACCTGACCATCTGCCGTTAAGTATTTACCTATCTCGATTTCCGCCTTGTCCACTTCAATGGCATTTAGTGCATTTAAAATGCAGTTGGAGGAAAGATTGGCTCCATATTCATAATGAGCGATTTCATTTGCATTATTGGTAATACGAACACCTTTATCTGGCCCTATAAATAAATCATTTGCATTCACTAAATACGCATCCGGCTGGGCACTTCTCTTTAGTGCTTCAACAATATAGTAGGGAATATCAAAAGGACCTTCTTTCGCTTCAATGCCCGTAAATAGCTTCCAGCCCACAAGCCCTATTCTATTTGCCCGGTTTAACCCCTGCCGTTCAAAAATAGAATCCAAAGTAATTTCACTTTCCATAGGCTGATTTGGAAGCGAAAAGGAAGGGACATGGATAACATGGCCGGGCAGCCGGGTATATTGGCTCATCTTTAAATTTTCATTTCCTAAGAGGTAATATACCTTGAGATCCTGTTTTAAAATTAGCAAAGCTTCCTCAAAGCGCGGAATAAAGCCGGTTAAGTATTCGAAATTCCCACTATGCTCCTTGTCTGCATAAATTACCAGATAATCGAGTTTTCTTTCCTTCATTCCAACTATAACCTTCTGAAACCGCTCCTCCATCGTTTGGTCCGACAATAAAACAGGATATACTTCGTTGTAGGTTTTTGGCTCCGGCAAATTCGTATTTAAGTAAATTCGATCAAATTTTAACATCATGTCTCCTCCTATGAATGAATTGCAGTTTATCCGGCGATAATTAAATCCACACCATGCTCCTGCAGATCACGTTGGAAATCCGGGGAGGGTTCTATATCCGTAATTAAAACATCAATATCCTCTAATGCACAGACTTTGAAGAAGCCTGTTGTATCCATTTTCGTAGAATCTGCAACTGCGATGACTTTTTTGGCGCAATTGACCATGGCTCTTTTGACCAGACCTTCCTCTTCCGTGTGGATATAAAGTCCGGTACCGGTAATTGCGAAAACTCCCAGCAGTGTATAATCAACCCTATACTGGGATAATTCCAGCACCGTATCGCTGCCGTATAAAAACAGTTGTATCTGGTGCAGTTTCCCACCCACCACTTTGATATCCTTATTGCCGTGTTTTGCCAACTCAACCGCATGCGTTAAAGAATTGGTAATGGCGGTCAGGCTTTTGGAAGCCAGCAAGGGAATCACCGCTTCCACCGTGGTTGAAGAGTCAAAGATAACAGAGGAAAATTCTGAAATGAGCGGTTCTGCAGCTTCTGCAATCTTTTTCTTTGGAGTGGAATAAATCTTCGACCTTTCTTCGTAACCCATAATCAGGGCTTCTTTTTTCCCGGATATAGCACCTCCATAAGTTCTCTTTAATACACCTTTCTTCTCAAGTTTAATTAAATCACGTCGAACGGTGTCCTTAGATACATTTAATTGATCCACCAATTCTTCCATTGTTACATTCTTCTTTTTTTCAACGATTTCCTGAATCTTTGCTAAACGTTCTTCCACAAGCATAGTTATCATCTCCTTACCCATTAAGTATACAACATTGTGCATCATCTTGCAATAGTTAAAATTATTTCAAAAAATATATTGCAAAATAATGCACGAAGTTGTAATATTCAATTATCACAATTGATCATTTCATTCGTCGCATCCATTTTTCATTTCTATTTATGCCGCCAGCGACAGCGGCAGAAAGGGGATTACATTATGAAACATCAAGTCTTTGGTACATTACAAAAAATCGGTAAATCATTCATGTTACCTGTTGCTGTCCTCCCCATTGCCGGTCTTCTTTTAGGTATCGGCTCTACGTTTACCAGTACAGCTTATGGATCAATCGTAAAAGAAGGAGGTTGGTTGTATAAGTCTCTAAGGGTTGCGGCAGATAGCGGAAATATTGTCTTTGGGCTTCTTCCTCTCTTATTTGCCGTTGCAATTGCAATTGGCCTGGCTCAAAAAAGCAAAGAGATTGCCGCTTTATCCGCGGTTATTGCCTACTTTGTCATGAATATGGCCATCATGAGCATTGTAAAGAATTTTATGGACATGGATAAGCTGAATCAAACACCAGGGTTAATAAGCAGCTTTTTAGGATTTGAAAACACAATGAATACAAGTGTTCTAGGCGGTGTTATCATCGGCTTAGTGGTTGTCTGGCTTCATAACAGATATTATAAAATAAAATTGCCTGACATGTTATCCTTTTTTGGAGGAACCCACTTTATTCCAATCATTTCTGCCTGCGTAGCTATTGCTATGGGAATTGTTTTTGCCTTCATCTGGCCGCTTCTGGGACAAGGGATCGCCTTACTTGGTATAGGGATTGCAAAATTAGGTTATTTGGGGAGTTTTCTTTATGGTTTCATTCTACGGGCGCTAATACCAACAGGATTGCACCACGTATTTTATATGCCATTCTGGCAAACTGCCTTAGGCGGAACTGCTGAGGTCAATGGAACGGTTTTAGAGGGAGCTCAGAACATCTTATTTGCACAGCTTGCAAATGGAGATGTGATCAGTCCGTCTGTTGCAAAATTTTACTCCGGCAACTATCCCATTATGATGTTCGGCTTTCCGGCCGCTGCCCTGGCTATGTATCATACGGTTTACAAACAGAAAAAAGCTAAAATCAAAGGACTCCTCTTCTCCTCCGCCCTTGCATCTTTCTTAACAGGTATTACAGAACCGCTTGAGTTTTCATTCTTATTTGTATCACCGCTTCTATACTTTGGGATCCACTGTGTTTTAGGCGGCATCTCCTTTGCCGTTGTAAACATGCTGAATGCAGGTGTGGGGTATACTTTCTCAGGCGGAGCCCTTGATTTCGCCTTATATGGTATTTTACCCGGAAACGCGCGAACAAATTGGATTGCCGTATTACTCGTAGGTTTCGCTTACGCAATTATTTATTATGTGGTATTCCGGTTTGCCATAACGAAGTTAAATATAAAAACACCTGGCCGGGAAGACGATGAGGATTCTAAATTATATACAAAAGCGGATTACCTTGAAAAGAAGAAAGCCGAGGCAAAAGAAAAAGCAGGCACTTCCACAGATATGTATGAACAAATCGTTGAAGGATTAGGTGGACTGGATAATATTGTAGATTTAGATAATTGTGCTACTCGTTTAAGAGTTGTTGTGAAAGACGCTGCAAAAACCGATGAGGCACTCCTTAAATCTACGGGTGCCGCAGGAGTTATTCAAAAAGGTAATAATCTGCAGGTGATCTACGGCACTAAGGTCAGTACCATCAAAACTGAATTGGAAGAATATATCGAAAATTACACCAGGAGGAATCACAATGAAAATTAGAGATAAACTTTATCTGATCTCAGGAGGCAGCTATGGCGAATTAGGAAATGCCTATCTGATTAAAACCAAGAATGGTTATATTATGGTTGATAGCAGTAAACCGGAAGCTCTGACGACTATACGAGATAATTTAGCTTATTGGAAAATTAAAGAGGAAGAAATTTCGGCCGTTCTCCTAACCCACGGTCATGATGACCATGCTGGTTGTGCCGCCTATTTTCAAAATCAGGGTGCAAGAATTTATATTGGTATGGATAATGAAACGCTCCAAAAGGGTAACTTTGGGCCAAATAGTCCCTTTACAAATCATATGGCTCCTCCCTGCGTTGCAGATGTTATACTTAAGGAGGATCAAACTTTAACCATTGACGGCTTTCAGATAATCGTTTATTGTATGCCTGGGCATACCGATGGAACTATCCTTTACTATGCCAATGTTGATAATGACAGGATCTTATTTACAGGAGACATGTTCTTCGTGGAGGGGGAAACCGGGACAGATATTAAAACCGGCTGGAAAGGGGACTTAAGTTATAACGCTGACAAATTGGGAATAAGCTTTCAAAAATTATGGAATCTCAATTTAGATCCAAACATTATATTAGGAGGTCATGGGATTCCTTTCATCAACAACAACGCTAAGGAAGTCATTCGGTCCGCATACAAATACCATTTATTAAATAACCGATAAAAATTAAAAAAGCTGCTACTCAATTCCTTGAGTAACAGCTTTTTTTAAAGAAATTTTCTAATTAAGTTGATACGGTTTAAATCCTATTTCCACAAAATCTGCAGAAATTTAAGCTTCAACATTGATGATTTCTTTCTTGTTGTAAGAACCGCAAGCCTTGCATACTCTGTGAGGCATCATAAGTGCACCGCACTTGCTGCACTTCACTAAGTTTGGAGCGCTCATCTTCCAGTTTGCTCTACGTTTGTCTCTTCTTCCTTTAGAAGATTTGTTCTTTGGACAGATAGACATGGTTACACCTCCTTAAACTTTTTAAAAATATCCTGGATGACTGCCATTCTAGGGTCTGTAGACCTAATATCGCAGTCACAAGTCTCATGATTGAGATTTGTTCCACATCTATTACAAATCCCCTTGCAGTCTTCACTGCAGAGAACTTTCATAGGCAGGTTCAGTATGAGTTCATCACAAACCAACTGGTCTACATCCAGATTATAACCATTAATAAATGGTTGTTCTTCGAAATCCTCTACAATTCCCGAATCCGTTTCACTTAAATCAAGAGCACGGATCACATCAAAACTTAAGTCAACACGCACCGGATCCAAGCAGCGGTCACATGGAATGATCAATGCTAATTTCACTTTTCCTTCCACTACCAGCTTTTTGTCTCCCAGGTTCATAATTCGCAACAGAACAGGTTCTGCATCCACTACTTCATAATCACCGTTTGGCCCGTGATATACCTTCATATCAAGATCGGGTGTGTAAGTTTTCTCTTTCCCTTCCAGGGTGAACAACTCAGTTAAATTAATAAGCATACTAGTCTCCTAATACGCACCTATGTTATTATACATATGGGTGCAACATTTGTCAACAAATATTTCCATATTTGAAGTAACAGTTCAGGCATACTTATGAATGGTATGGCTGAACTGTAACCCATACTCAACATCATGTACCGTTTTTCTCCGGATTATACCAGTGCCTTTGTCTCTCTTGCAATGGCCAGCTCTTCATTGGTAGGAATTACGCATACCTTTACCTTAGATTCTGGTGTGGAGATCATGACACGTTTTCCTCTTGCCTTATTGGCTTCTGCATCAATGGAAATACCAAGGTAGCCTAAATATTCGCAAACCGCACCTCTGATCGGCTTATCGTTCTCGCCAACACCTGCAGTAAATACAATCGCGTCAACACCGTTCATTGCTGCTACATAAGAACCGATGTATTTTGCCACGCGGTAAATAAATGCCTGGATTGCAATGTCAGCCAGATGATTTCCTTCTCCCTGTGCCTTCTGAACATCACGGAAATCGCTGGATATACCGCCGGACATACCAAGGATACCGGATTTTTTATTTAAAATATCCAGGACCTCATTCACGCTCTTGCCTTCCTTGTTGCAGATAAACTGAACAACAGCAGGATCGATGTCACCACTTCTGGTTCCCATGATAAGACCCTCTAATGGAGTAAGTCCCATACTGGTATCCACGCACTTGCCGCCGATGGAAGCAGAAATGCTGGCTCCGTTTCCTAAGTGGCATACGATTACCTTGCCATTTTTATGGTCCAGATCACAATATGTTAAGGCTTCGTTGGATACAAATTTGTGGCTTGTTCCATGGAAACCGTAACGGCGAATGCTGTATTTCTCATAATATTCATAAGGAATTGCGTACATACCGGCTTTGTCAGGCATACCCATACCGAAAGAAGTATCAAATACCGCTACATTAGGAACTCCCGGTACTGCTTCCTCACATGCTTCAATTCCCATCAGGTTTGCAGGATTATGCAAAGGTCCTAAATCAAAACAGTCACGGATAACCTTTTTCACATCTTCATTTACTACGATAGAATCGCTGTAAATTGTTCCGGCATGAAGAACCCTGTGTCCTACTGCAGAAATTTCACTGGTATCTTTGATTACACCGTATTTCGGGTCAACCAATGCATCCAGAACCAACTTGATCGCAACGGTATGGTTCGGCATCTCTTTCTCTACAACCAAATCCTCATTGCCTTCTGACTTGTGAGTCAGCTTGGAACCGGCAATGCCGATTCTCTCGCATAAGCCTATTGCTAAGACTCCCTCGTTCTCCATATCGATCAGCTGGTACTTTAAGGAAGAGCTTCCGCAGTTAATAACTAAAATTTTCATATTTCTTTGATTCTCCTTCATTTATTTAATAATTTCGCCGTATTGTTCTCTGCCACAGCTTGCTGCGTTGGATTCATCTGTATCAATGTGCATAGCCAAAGCATAATTTTCATTTACACGCACTACCACATCTCCGAAAATAAGGCTTCTACCGTCTGTGTCTATTTTCACAGAAACAACTTCACCATCTTTAACACCAAGCTTTTCTGCTTCTGCAGGAGTTGCATGGATATGACGCTTTGCAACAATCACGCCCTCGGTTATCTCAATTTCACCAACAGGTCCAATGATCTTGCATGCACCGCTGCCGGCTACGTCGCCGGATTCTCTCAATGGGGCAGCAATTCCAATGGAACGGGCATCGGTTGCAGAAAGCTCTATCTGAGTCGCTTTTCTAACCGGGCCTAAAATGGAAATACCTTTAAACTCGCCCTTGGAACCAACAACAGTTACTCTCTCTTCACAGGCATACTGGCCTGGCTGAGATAATGATTTTTTCTTTGTTAACTCATAGCCGGTTCCAAATAAAATCTCAAGATGTTCCTGAGTTAGATGTACATGTCGAGCTGATGTTTCAACGATAAAATTCATACCTATCTATTCTCCTGTTCTTTTAATCGATGTTTTTCACCGATTCTCACTCTATTCTATGAGGATTCGCTAAAATTTTCAAGTGTTGTGCTAAAATAATTTGCATTTTTTGCGAAACAATCGCATAATAGAGGATAAGAAAAAGAAAAAGGATATTTTTTACCATGAAAAACAATAGTTCTCTAGCCGTTGGTATTATCGCTGAATACAACCCTTTCCACGATGGACATGCCTACCATATTAAGAAAGCCAAGGAAATGACTCAGGCAGACTACTGCATCGTTGCTATGAGCGGGGACTTTGTCCAAAGAGGAGGTCCTGCGATCTATGATAAATATACCAGAACAGCCATGGCTTTATCTTGCGGAGCTGATTTAGTGATCGAGCTTCCTTCTGTCTTTGCTTCCAGCAGCGCAGAGGATTTTGCGGCCTGTGGGATCGCCCTTCTTAACAATCTGGGAGTGGTAGGCAGCGTTTGTTTTGGAAGCGAATGCGGAAATGTGGAAAAACTTTCCGCTATTGCTTCTATTTTAGCCACAGAACCCCCTGTTTATACGAAGGAGCTGCGCAGAGAGCTGAAAAAAGGAGCCACCTTTCCCCAAGCAAGAAATCTGGCTCTTATTTCCTGCGGAATCTTAAATGAAGATGAAGCCTCCATTCTGGCATCCCCAAATAACATTCTGGGAATTGAATATTGTAAAGCTCTTTACAGGCAGAAAAGCCCTATGACTCCTGTCACCATTTCAAGAAAAGGATATGGATACCACGATACCAGTCTGGCCCCGGAAGGCTTTAGTTCTGCCACCGGAATCCGGAAAGCCATTCATGAAAACCCGGATATCCTCATGCAGATGGAGTCTTCCCTCATACAGGTGCCAGATCCAGTAAAGCAGATGATGTCACAAGGCTTTCCTGTGTTTCCTGACGATTTCAGCGCTTTGTTAAATACCACGCTGCTTAAATTAGACTGTGAAGGAATTCCATTTGAGAAGTATGCCGACGTATCAGAGGAACTGGCAGCCAGGCTTTTAAGGCAGCTTCCGGATTACCTTTCTTTTGAAGAAAAAATCAACCAACTAAAAACAAAACAGTATACTTACACGCGGATCAGCCGGGCACTTCTCCATATCGCTCTTGGAGTTACTACCCAGCAGATTGTTTTGGGCCGGAACGCCGGCTACGCCCCTTATGCCCGTATTTTAGGCTTTAAAAAAACTTCCGCAGGCCTTATGGGAGAAATAAAAAAGAGAGGGAGCATCCCTCTCATCACAAAAACTGCTGATGCCAGACTCATTCTTTCCGGAGCAGCCTGGTCCATGCTCCGCCAGGATTTTTACTGCTCCCACATTTATCAGACCATCGTGCAGGACAAATATCAAATAAAAATGAAAAATGAGTTCACTCATTCCGTCGTCATCCTATGACGACGGCTGAATGAATTCCCTGATCTTATCTTTATATAGAAGAAACCGGGATTTCGGAACTACGATTCCCTGCTTCCACATCTCAAGGAGCTGTTCAAACGTAACAAATTTCGCACCCACCACTTCTTCTTGCTGAATGGTTATGTCCTTTATGGTAACATTTTGTCTGGTGATATAGGTGTCCACAAACCGCTCTTTCAGACGGATGGCGTGAATCAGGCGGAGCTGCTCTTTTACCGCCCGGATCCCAACCTCTTCAGAAAGCTCTCGAAGAGCTCCTTCTATGCTGGTTTCTCCCGCAAGGACAGAGCCCCCAGAGCATTCCCACATAAGGCCATAAGGCTTATCCGGATGCCTTTTGGTGAGCAAAATCTCCTGATTCCCATTTACAAGCCAGATATCCGATACAAGGTGATATTCTCCTGTGCCAAGCGGAACTCCGCGAACATGAGTTTTTCCAGTGGCCACCCGGTTTTCATCATAAACATCCCAAAGCTCCATAAACCATTCCTCCCGACCTAAGAATCAGCTGGTGCAGCTAAAAGTTTCCCCCGTTCCAACCCCAATGATCCACTTCCTCATATTTTACATAAATTTTATCCTGGGCAATGGAAAGCACATCTTTATAAATTTTACAGATTTCAGCGGTCAGTCTGTCGTAATCCCGCTCTGATGCGTGACCGAAAATCTTCACTTCCACAAAAGCCAGCTTTGTATTATTATTCCCCTTAAAGTAAAGGGAACAGTTATCCTCAAAGCCAACCATGAGCCAACTTTCCGATTTGCCGGGTATGAGGCTGATGGCCTGTCCAAGCTTTGTTTTTAGTGCTGTTTTTTCTTCTTCTGATAATGCAACATTTACTTTCGAGTTGATGAAAGGCACTGATTTCTCCTCCTTAAATCGTTTTTTATATCATACCACATATAATCAAAAATTACCATCCACTTTCTAATTCATATCCTCTTCTAACAGCAGATCAGCAAGAGTCAGCTTCCCATGAAGAAATTCCATGATCTCCTGGATCTCTTTACGGTTATTCTTCTTTCCGCCCTGTTTTACTCCGCGGATCAGAATATTTTTCGGTGTATGCTCCATATCAATGAATTCCAGGATTTGAGTCCGGTATCCCTGGTTTTCCAGAATCTCTGCTCTGAGTGCATCCGTATAAAGAGCTGCCATCCGTTCCCGGATCAGACCATATTGAAATACCGGAGCCATAAGCTCCTGATCCATGGTTTTATTCAGCTCATGCTGACAGCAGGGAACTGACAAAATAACAGAGGCGCCCCAGCGCACCGCCTTTGCCATGGCATAATCCGTAGCGGTATCACAGGCATGAAGAGTTACCACCATATCCACATGATCCACCCCCTCATAGGAAGCGATGTCTCCATGATAAAATTTTAACATATCATATCCATACCGCTCTCCCAGACGGTTACAGTCGTCAATGACCGTCTGCTTTAAATCCAGCCCGATGACACGGATCGAATACCCCTTCAGCTCATGAAGATAATAATACATGGCAAAGGTCAGATAGGATTTCCCACAGCCAAAGTCAATGATTACATTCTCTCTGTTCTTATCAAGCCTGGGGAGAATATCCTCAATAAACTCCAAGAACCGGTTGATCTGGCGAAACTTATCATATCTGGAAGCAATGATTTTCCCTTCCGCTGTCATGACTCCCAGATCCACCAGAAAAGGGACTGGTGTGCCTTCTTTTAAAATATAACTTTTCTGTCTGTTATGCTGAAGAACCGGGGAAGCCGCCGCAATTTTTTGCTGCCGCTTTATCTTGATGCTTGGACACCCCTTTTTGCTCATCAGTACTCTGACCTGGCCTTTTCTGGACTCCAGTTCCATCTGGCGAAGCGTTCCATCAAGCAGATCCACGATATAGGAGATGCATTCTTCCGCAGAATAATTCTTATGAAAAGCCTGGGTTCCCACCAGCTCTTCCGCTTGGAAAATCAAGCTTCCTTTTAGAAAAAGCGGGCGTACCTTTACTTTGGAAACGCCCTGCTTATCCGAAGGATTGCTGATTACGATCCGAAGCAGATTTTCATCAAGAAACTCTCTTCCAATCTGAATTAATTGTTCTTTTTCCTTTTCTTCCATGAAATCAGGCAATTCCTTTCCTATTTCAGTTTTCTGCATCCACCCAGCTTGCCCGCAAAAGCTCCGGGTAAGGCTCCAGATGTGCATAATCATTAAAACGCTCCATTAAGAAACGCCCTGTTTTTTCGTTCCAGTGCACTTCTGTAATACTGCAGTTCTCAAGGGAATTTCCAAGGAGACGATAATATTTCGGTTCCATATGAAGCAATGCGGATGTCACGGTGCGGATCACGCCTCCGTGAGTCACAACGGCTACATTCTGATTGCCGCTTGCAGCAATTTCTTCAAGGACAGGGATGGCCCGTTTCATTACATCCCCGGCGCACTCGCCTCCCGGATAGGGAATGTCGTGTTCCAACCGCTCCTGTTCTTTCTTAAAATCTCCGAATTTTACAGCTATCTCCTCATCCGCCATGCCTTCCATATCTCCGAAGGAAATCTCCCTAAGCTCCTGTCTTATGATGTGCTTTGCATTCCAATACCGGTTTGCTTCCCTGGCTGTTTCCACCGCCCGGATCAAATGGCTGGAATATACCGCTTCAATGCCTGCAAAAGCCAGCCGTTCTCCGACTAAAGCCGACTGGCGGCGGCCTGCCTCGGATAAATCCACATTCATATTACAGAGTTTGCTGCTTTGCCGTCCATGGCGAATCAAATAGATATTCATCTTCCGTATTCATCCTCCACCGGCACTTAATTCTTGAAGCTGTGAATAGGTGCCGGAATCCGTCCGCCTCTGGTTACGAACTTCTCGCAGGAGTACTTGCTGACCGGCATAACAGGCGCATATCCCAATAAACCACCGAATTCCACCGTATCTCCCACGGATTTTCCAATAACCGGAATAATGCGGACTGCCGTTGTCTTCTGGTTTACCATTCCGATCGCAGATTCATCTGCAATAATACCTGCGATGGTAGTTGGAGGTGTATCTCCAGGAATTGCGATCATATCAAGACCAACCGAGCAGACGCAGGTCATCGCTTCTAACTTCTCGATATTTAACGCTCCCATGGCAACCGCATCGATCATACCCTGATCTTCGCTGACCGGAATAAACGCACCGCTTAAACCGCCTACATAGGAGGAGGCCATAACGCCGCCTTTTTTTACCTGGTCATTTAACATGGCAAGAGCAGCCGTGGTACCAGGTGCACCTACCCGTTCCAGGCCGATCTCTTCCAGGATTTCAGCCACACTGTCGCCAACGGCCGGAGTCGGTGCAAGAGATAAGTCAATGATACCAAAAGGAACATTCAGCCTTCTTGATGCCTCCTGGGCAACCAGCTGGCCGACACGGGTTATCTTAAAGGCGGTTTTCTTAATGGTTTCACAGAGAACTTCAAAGTCCTTCCCTCTGGCTGCTTCAATGGCAGTCTTAACAACTCCCGGGCCGCTGACTCCCACATTAATGATGACATCCGCTTCCGTCACTCCGTGGAACGCTCCTGCCATAAAAGGATTATCATCCGGCGCATTGCAGAATACCACCAGTTTGGCACAGCCAAGGGAATCAATGTCCTTGGTGGCTTTTGCCGTTTCCACCACGGTCTCTCCCATAAGGGCTACCGCATCCATGTTAATGCCTGTTTTTGTGGAACCTACATTGACAGAGCTGCATACACGGTCTGTACAGGCGAGGGCCTTTGGTATGGAGCAGATCAGATTTTTATCCGCTGCAGTCATTCCCTTGCTCACCAGAGCAGAATAGCCGCCGATGAAATTAACGCCTACTTCCTTGGCCGCACGGTCAAGAGTCTGTGCAATGGTCACAAAGTCTTCCGGGCTCTTGCAGGCTGCGCCGCCGACTAAGGCAATAGGGGTCACAGAAATTCTTTTATTTACAATGGGAATTCCAAAATCCTTTTCAATCTCCTTCCCCACTGCTACAAGATCTTTTGCAACGGTTGTGATTTTATTGTAAATTTTTTCATTTACCGCTTTTAAATCACTGTCACTGCAGTCAAGAAGGCTGATGCCCATGGTTATGGTACGTACATCAAGCAGCTCCTGTTCGATCATTTTATTGGTTTCATTCACTTCAAACATATTTAACATATCGGGAACCCATCCTTTTCTTGTGCCTTGAACTTGTCATCAGATACGGTGCATGCTGGTAAAAATTTCCTCACGCTGGCATTTTACCTTTACTCCGATTTCATCGCCAATCTGTTCCAGCTCGTCAGACAACTCACCAAAAGGCTTTGTTGCATCATTGATATCCACGATCATCATCATGTTAAAGAAGCCCTGGACAATGGTCTGGGAAATATCTAATATGTTCACCTGGTTGCTTGCTAAATAAGTACAAATCTTTGCTATAATCCCTACGGTGTCTTTCCCAACTACTGTAATAATCGTTTTGTTCATAATTTTTCTCCTCTTCATTAGATTATATCGTAATAATCTCTGACATCTGATCCCTTTTTGCAACCGCAATGGAAAAATCCGATGCCTTAAATGGATTATCTCCTTCTGTAATCTCAAGTCTTACCGTCTCATAAGCAAGCTCTTCATAATTGTTCTCTTTGCTCAAGTGACCAAGCAGAATCTTCTTTAAGTTTTCATGAAGAATACAGCATAAAAGCCGCCCTGCATTCTCATTGGAAAGGTGTCCGTGATCCCCAAGGATCCGGCGTTTTAAATAGTAGGGATAAGGCCCTGCCTGCAGCATATTTACATCGTGATTGGACTCAATAAGTACCGCATCAAGTCCCTGAAGATGTTCAATAATATACTGGTCGTAATGCCCCATATCTGTGGCAACCGCAACAGACTTGCGGCCATGCTGGATCCGGTAAGCCACCGGCTTCACCGCATCGTGATCAATGGAAAATGGCTTTACTTCCAGATCCCCAACATTAAAATCCACGTCAGGCCTGATGGCACAAAATAATTCCCTGGGGTATTCTCCCAGATACTTCTGCTTTGATATCTCTTCTAAGGTCTCACTGGTTCCGTAAATAGGAACCCCATATTTCCTGGCCAGAACTCCCAGTCCTTTCGTATGGTCGGAATGTTCATGGGTAATGACGATCCCTGTCAGTTCACTGCCCTTTACTCCGATTTCATTTAACCCCTGTTCAATCCGCTTGTTGCTTATCCCGGCATCCACCAGGATATGCGTGGTATCGGAACCCACATAAATGCAGTTTCCGCTGCTTCCGCTTGCAATACTTACCAATCTCATATTATCCTCTTTTCAGACCTGCTTTTTGGGGAACATTCCCGCAGGGTGTTACCCTCTACTTCTCAATATTTCAGCCAGCTGGTGTTTAACTTCTTCCATGGAACCGTTATTTTCAATCACCCGCGTACAGCGGTTTAAAAACTCAGATTCAGAGGCCTGACTCGCTATAATACGTTCCGAATGCTCTCTCGTATAGCCCCTGTTTTCCTCCAAACGGCGTATCCGGTTCTCCTTTGATGCACGGACGTACCACATTTCCTCCCAGCTGTCATCCATTTTTTCATCCATAATTGCAAATTCTACCACAATAAGTCCTGCTTGGGAAGTAGCAATTTTATCCCTGATGGTTTTCCATACCATAGGGTGAATGATTCCATCTACGGTTTTTCTTGCCCTGTCATCCTGAAAGATGCGTGCGGCCAAAGCCTTACGGTCAATGGTTCCATCGGGGTTTAGAAGGTCTTCCCCCAAGGCTGATTTAACAGCCAGATAGCCTTCTTCTCCCGGCTCCATGAGCTCACGGGCCACTTCATCCGCTTTGATTACTTCCGCACCGTACGTCTCTTTTAAAATGGAAAGAACCAGACTTTTTCCGGCTCCGACTCCTCCGGTCAATCCAATCACTCTCATCCTGTCACCAACCCTTTATTCTCGTAAAGGCCGCGAGCCAAACGGACATGCCTGCATGACCATCTGGCGGCGGCCCATATAATACGTTGTAGCCTGCTGCGAGGTATTTACTTTGCA
>Ga0213825_1000354_pt1 | contig 34495 bp, 33 predicted proteins | sample MC6MC0900MG_FD_179896 | JGI IMG/M metagenome (GOLD analysis project Ga0213825, IMG submission 179896) | Enriched soil aggregate microbial communities from Iowa State University, Ames, United States - MC6-MC0900-MG | ecosystem: Environmental > Terrestrial > Soil > Unclassified | place: USA: Iowa...
ATAAAGTACTTAAACGAACGATTTTAATATTAATTTATTAAAATATTCGTGTTATACTAATGGAGTACTATGAAATATTGGAGGTTTTTTTGTGGAATTATTGTATACAGGTAAAACGAAAAATGTGTTCAAATTAGAAGATGGTCATTACTTATTGAAATTCAAAGATGATGTAACTGGAGAAAATGGCGTATTTGATCCAGGTGCCAATACTGTAGGATTAACAATTGACGGTGCTGGTCTTGCTGGTCTTCGCCTAACTTCTTATTTCTACTCAAAGCTAAATGAACAAGGTGTTCCAACTCACTACGTAGATGCAAATTTTGACGATGCCACAATGACTGTAAAGCCTGCAACGGTTTTTGGGAAAGGCTTAGAGGTTATTTGCCGCTTTAAAGCTGTTGGTTCTTTCTTACGTCGCTATGGCGCTTACGCACAGGAAGGACAAGATTTAGATTCCTTTGTAGAAGTAACAATAAAAGATGACGATCGACTTGATCCTCCTATTTCTGAAGATGCTTTAGCTATGTTAAACCTGTTAACACACGAAGAATATGCTATTTTAAAGCAACGTACAATTGAAATTGCTAAATTTGTTGCTGCTGAGCTTGAAAAAAAGGAATTAACACTTTATGATATTAAATTAGAATTTGGCCGTGATGCAAAAACCAATGAAATTTTATTAATTGATGAAATTTCTGGTGGCAATATGCGCGCTTACAAAGGCGAACAATACATTGAGCCGTTAGAGCTTGAAAAAATTATGCTAGCTGACTAGTCATTTATTTCCTTCAAATTGGAAGGGATGTTCATATCGCATTTTAATTTGTTCAGTAAGTATTTCCGTACTTCTGAACAATTTTTTTTATTAGACGAAACTTTTCACCAATCCATCCGTATATTGTATAGAATCATATATTTCAAGTTTTATCGCTCTCATTTGTATGAAGTATATTATTAATTTATTTGGAGGTAGTTTAATGGAACATTATAATGACACACAACAGGAAAGGCCGAAACTTAATCCATTTCTATCTGTTTGGCTCCATCCAAAGCAAACAGCCCGTTATATGATTGACGAAAAAACAACTGGCTATGCCATTCTGATTCTTTCCATTGGTTATATTGGTTCGTTACTATCAGGGCTAATCGATCAAGAATTCATTCCAGATTTTTCTCCTTGGATACTGTTGTTATTATGTGTGATTTTCGCGCCCATTGCAGGTATTATTGGAACAGGATTCTCTGCCCTTTTAACATGGTTATTTGGTAAGCTTTTCAAAGGAACTGGTACAATCTCTGATTTATTCAGAAGCTTGAGCCTAACAGCCATACCTTTTATTGTTCTTATTCCATTTTATATTGTTTGGCTATTCACTTCACCTGAGTCCTTAATGGATCCAAATTTCATAGGCACCCTTCCTTGGATTTTCTGGCCAACAACGTTAGTGTCGTTTGTGGTTTTCATTTGGTCATTCGTGATTAGTGTAGGCGCTGTGGCAGAGGCACATCAAATTTCAAATTGGATGGCCTTCTTTACAATTTTAATTCCATCAATTATTTTATTTGTCATTTTCTTTGTACTTTTCTTTATCATCCTGATTGGCATCATTGGTGTTGGCATGATGTAAAAAAATCCCCCCTCTCTATTTAGAGTGGGGGATTTTTGCTTTAAAGTTTAAATTGTGAAACTAAGCCCTTCAATTTTAAGGCTAATTCCGATAATTGTTCAGATTTTCCTGTCATTTCTTCCATCGAACTACTTGTCTGCTCTGTTGTCGCAGTTGTTTGCTCAACACCAGCCGCTGATTCCTCTGCTACTGCAGCAATTTCCTGTATAGCGCTATTCATTTTTTGACCATCTTCTGATACAGCCGATAAATTTATTGAGATTAATTTAACACTTTCAACTACTTCATTGATGGATTCACTGATTGTGTTAAACGTTTCACTTGTAGCTTTTATTTGATTTGTTCCAGCTTGTACCTCTTGGTAACCACCCTCTAAAGAAGATGTTACAACATCAAAATCTTGCTGAATATTTGTGACAATACCTGTAATATCATTCACGGAAAACGCTACTTGCTCTGCTAATTTTCTAACCTCATCTGCAACCACTGCAAATCCTTTTCCATGCTCACCAGCTCTCGCTGCTTCAATTGCAGCATTTAACGCTAATAAATTAGTTTGATCCGCAATATCTTTAATAACAACGACTAATTTTGAAATTTCTTGCGCTTGAGCATCAAGTTTTTTTACTCTCACCACAGCGTTTTGCACAATGCTATCTATTTTAACCATCTGATTATTAGAAGTCGCCATCAATTGATTTCCCTCATCGGTTAGTGCCAACACATCAACAGAAGATTGGTGTATGTGTCCACCATGTCGATTCGTTTCCAATAAATCTGAGGTGAAACGTTCCATCAATGATGTTAGTTCATTGGCATGGTGAGCTTGTCCCTCTGCACCAGATGCCAATTCATGCATCGTTATTGCTACCTGCTCGGTTCCCACCTTTACTTCTGTTGCAGATTGCGTTAATTCTTGACTGGAATGGTTAATCATATCTGAAGCTTGATAAATATGATGAATCATATCCTTTAGCTTTAGTTGCATTTGATTCATGGCACTCGCTAATTTTCCAATCTCATCTTTGGATTTAATTGTCATCAGCTCTTGAGATAAATCTCCTTCTGCAAAAAGTTCCATCGCTTCAGCTACTCGATTAATAGGCCTAGTCATGCTACTTGCGTACATCCAAATTACGAAAATACCAACAACAATTGCAATACCGATAACCACTAATGTTATTGTTAAAATACTATCTGCTGGTTTATTAAATTCGATTAAATATGTACTAGCACTAATTGTCCAACCCCAATTCGGTTCTGTTTCGGCATATATTTCTTTCTGCTCTAGTTTCTCTGAATCGGGCATTTTCCAGTCATATGTAACAAAGCCTCCACCTTTATTCCCAACTTTAATTGCATCTTGAATATATTTTACGCCATTACTATCCTGCTCTTCCCACACATTTGAGCCTTCTATACTGGGATGGGCAATTGATTTTCCCTCTTGGTCAACAATAAAAATATAACCGTTTTCACCTAATTTGATGTTTTTATTTATTGGCCGCTTTCCTTCGGCATCTTTCTCACCCAAAATTGCTACTTTCACTTTTTCTTGCGCTTCTGTTAACGGTATTTTCCCTGCCTGCACCTCTTTATTTAATTGCTCAATCATCACTATTGTCATTTCCACACTATTTTTCAAGTTTTCTTTCCCAACCATTTCCAGATTGGTCTTACTTTGTTGATAGCTGAAAAAGCCTAAAACAATTAAAGGAATCATTAAAAGAAGTAAAGAAAAAGCAATTAGTTTTGTTTTAATAGATTTGAATTTCATATTAATAAACCACTCTCCTTATCAAAAGACTAAAGACCTATTTTTTATTAAATTTTAAAATAAATAAATATTTTATACTTTCAAAACATAACTATAAATTATTACAATATACTCATATTTTATTACATCAAAAGACAAATAACAACATTTTTCGAGCGAGTTCTACGCATATTCCACAAATGCAAAAAACAGATGTGAAAAACGTATTGTTTTCCTACATCTGCTTTAAAGTTGTTACACAGTAAGCACTGTATTTTGTTGGAATAGCTCAGATACGCCAGATTCTACAGCAGCACCACTTACTGCACGTGATACAGTTTCAACAACACGATCGTCTAAGGATTTTGGGACGATATATTCTTCATGTATATCCTCATCACTTACAAGAGATGCAATTGCCTCTACTGCAGCTAGCTTCATTGCCTCATTAATATCTGTTGCACGTACATCTAAGGCTCCTCTGAAAATCCCAGGGAAAGCAAGTACATTGTTAATTTGGTTTGGATAATCAGAGCGTCCTGTTCCCATAACACGTACACCCCACGCCTTCGCATTTTCATACGTAATTTCTGGATTTGGATTCGCTAGTGCAAATACCACTGGATCATCATTCATTGAATTAATATGGGCTTCTGTTAACAAGTTAGCAACAGATACACCTATAAAGACATCTGCATCAACCAGCGCATCATCCAAAGTACCATGTATTTTTTGAGGATTCGTTAAATGAGCAACCGTTTCCTTAATTGGATTCATGCCTTCAACGCGTCCTTCATAAATAATTCCTTTTGTATCACACATATAAATATTTTTATAGCCCATTTGCACAAGAATACGCAAAATAGCAATGCCCGCTGCCCCTGCACCGTTAATAACAACCTTCATTGTGGCCACATCTTTCTTTACAATTCGGTTGGCATTAATCATCCCCGCTCCTACAACAATGGCCGTTCCATGCTGATCATCGTGGAACACCGGAATTTCACATTCTTGACGTAGACGATCCTCAATTTCAAAACATCTTGGTGCCGAAATATCTTCTAAGTTAACAGCACCAAAGGTTGGAGCAAGCGCCTTCACAATGCTGACGATTTCATCCGTATTTTTCGTATCTAAACATATAGGAAAAGCATCAACATTGGCAAAACGCTTTAATAAAATTGCCTTCCCTTCCATTACTGGTAATGCTGCCTTAGGACCAATGTCCCCTAACCCTAAAACCGCCGTCCCATCTGACACAATCGCTACCATATTCCCCTTCATTGTATAGTCGTAAACAAGTGAAGGATTTCTCTCAATCTCTACGCATGGTGCAGCAACTCCTGGAGAATACGCCAAACTTAGATCATAGGAATCCTGTACAGGCACCTTTGAAATAACCTCTAATTTTCCATTATAGTGTGCATGCATTTCTAACGCCTTTTTCATAATATCCATTCTATCCCAACCTTTTCCCTGTGAATTTTTATTATATTTCAGAATCATAATACTTTGTGAAAATATAGTCAACGAAATTTTCTGTCAATTTCGAAATTTCTTTGAAACAGAAAGATTTACTATCATTTGTCACACTATTTAATCTTGTTATCAATTTCACAATCAATTATTTTTAAATAATTAATGTGTGAGGTACCTTTTTATTAAATGTATTTATACCGCGATTAAACCTGTTCAACTATTCACATAGTATTTTTCTTATGTAAATGAGAAATTTTTCACAAACTTATGTAAGCGCATCCATTACGAAATCTGGTTTTGTCACATTTTCTCCACATTTTTTCACAAACTTTTTTATTATTCTTTTTTAAGTATTCTGTTTTAAATATAGAAGAGTGGCATGGATTTGAGTGACTTTTATGGGAATAAGGGCAGTTTTCGGTGGTACCTGAGCGACTTTCTCTTAAACCCGAGCGCTTTTCTATGGCACCTGAGCGACTTTTTCTTGAACCCGAGCGCTTTTCGGTGGTACCTAAGCAGTTCTATCTTGAACCCGAGCGCTTTTCGGTGATACCTGAGCGACTTTCTCTTGAACCCGAGCGCTTTTCGGTGATACCTGAGCGACTTTCTCTTGGACCCGAGCGCTTTTCGGTGATACCTGAGCGACTTTCTCTTGAACCCGAGCGCTTTTCGCCATCACCTAAGCGACCCTCTCTTGCACCGAGCGCTTTCCAGGGTTGAGAGCTTTTTTTCTCCATCAAAAAAAGAGCCCTATGTAAAGGACTCTTGCTTAAACTGCTGAATAAAAGCGGTAATGATATGCTTGGAAGACCACTGCTCCCCAGATACTTTTGTAATTGGATATTCGCGAGGGAAGATAGATTTAGTGATTTCTTCCACTGTATAACCTTGATTAAATAGTTGCTTAACTCGCCCTTCCATGTCCTCTAAATAAGCGATTTTATTTAGAATTTTCGATCGACCATCCGCAATATAGCCTGCATGGCAGCAATATATTGCCTCGAAATCATAGTTTAATAGCTTCTTTAATGATGCCAAGGTATGTACAATGTTTTCTTCATCCAGAACAACCTTGGTTTTTGTCTGTATAAATAAATCACCTGTGAACATGGCGCCGGTTTCTCGATTGTAAAACGAAACATGATCGGTTGTATGCCCAGGAGTTTCAATGACATCCCATATTGCTGATCTTGATTGTAAGGAGTCACCTAGTGGTTGAGCAACAAACGCAGGTCGTTCTCCCCATAGTGCCTGACGATAAAGTGGATACTCTCCATCTTCGGCACAAATTTGCACGGAATCACGATGAACAAAAATAGGGGCCTTCTTATACTGCTGAATCCATGCTGCATTTCCTGCATGATCCTCATGGGAATGTGTTAATGCTAATTGCTCAATCGGTATCTCTGAAAAGAAGGATTGAAACTCCTGTGATAGTGAGTATGAGCCTGCATCAATAAGTAAACCATCCACGAAAAAACTATAAACACTCATGCCAATGCCCTGTACTGCAACTTTACCTTGCGCACATTGAACATCCTGATTCTGTTGAATTTCTATACTTTTCTCTCGTTTAAACATCCATTTTCCCCCTTTGGCTTTCTGTAAAAAGAGTGTAACACAAAATGAATGGTCAGTCATTTTTACAAATATGTAACAACAAAAGATTTTTTCTTTACATGCTTTCTTAAAGATAAAACATGGAAGAATAGACGGATATTCACCACAAATAAAAGAAATGCCCCTAGCACCAACAATCCTATCTGCCAGTCTCTTGGTAAATTGCTTAACATTGTCCAACCTACAATAACAGCAAATACAACTATGACATATTTTTTTAGCACACGGGCAGTAGGACCATGAGCATCATAGCGCTGTTCTAAAGAAACTAATATTTTGCCAAACTCCATAATAATCAGTAAATCTATCCCTGCAATGAAAACAGTACTCCAATAGAACAACAGCTGCGGGGAAAAAAAATTACTTACTAATGCTAAAACAATAGCTATAACAATGTATTTTTTAATTGGTGTAACCTTTTTACAATATGAAAGACTCTTTAAATATGCCCCGTAAACCAATATATCTTGAAGAATATTGATATACTTAAAACTATTGAGGTAAAGCAATTGTAAAAATAAAGCTATGGCAAACCATTGTAAAAGTTTAACATGTTCCTTTGTTTCATTCATTCATTTCACGCACCTTTTTCACCATACTTTCTGTAAAGTAGACTTGGGAAAATACTTTTGTTAATAAGTAACCATCTGGCCCACTTAAACCTACTGAAGCATTCATATCAAAAGGAGAATCCTTAAACTGAATAATCAGTTCAATACGTTGACCTTTTTTCAATGAAATCGGAAAATTTTTCGAAGTAAACGGTTGATTATTAACTATAAATTCCTTTAAGATGATTTGGTTTTCTAATAAGGATGGAACATAAAAATCATCAAATACAGCATCCTGCTCAAGTATAAAGGAAATCACATGCTCATCTTGGTCTCTAGAAGCACTAAAGCTTTGATGAGGTACCTCCTTGTCATTTTGATAAATATTTAGAGAAAGGGGAGCCTTTATTTTTGCATCATCACTTAGAATAAGATATACATTCTTACTTGCCATAATTTTTTCAATCTCTGATAAATCGGCTTGAAAATATGTGTCACGAATATACTGATAACGTAATGATTGGTAGGTATCGTATGGATAATAAAATCCATTAATAAGATTGTCTTGCTTTGATGTAAAATAAGCTATTGGTAGGATTACATCATCAGCCTGTAGAAATTTTACATAGCGATGGTCATTATGATTCGTTATATAACGTATCTCAAAACCATTTTGTTCATCTTTATTTACCTCTATTGATGTTGGAATAACTAAAGGGTTAACTAATTGATGTTGTAAAAATAGTGCACTGTTTCCGAGTAATAAAATCAATATTGCTGCAACGCCAAGCGTTTTTACTTTATCAGCTCCTGATCCTATTTTTCTTTTAGTGATTAACAATATTATCGATATACATAAAATAGTTATTCCCCAATATATATAGGAAGAAAATTGCTCTTGAACCAAGGTTGTACTTGCCTGATGATTGTTTGTCCCTCCCTGCTCTATGCTCAATGCAATAAAGCCCCCTGCGGCAAGTGTCACTGCAATCGTTATTATTTTTGGTAGCCAACGCTGAGACTTTTGCTGCTCTTTCCTTGCCTGTTCGATTCCTTGTAGACTACGCTTATGCAACGATTTGGGAATATCAATTTGATCAATCTGCTTTTTAAAATCGCTCATTCTTACCCCTCCTGTTCCAGCGCTTGTTTTAGTTTTTTTAATGCACGATACAAGATTGTTTTTGTAGTTCCTAATTTTAGCTGCAAAGCCTGCGACACTTGAAGTAATGTATAATCATTGTAAAATCGAAGTAATATTACGTCTTTTTCCTCTTTTGAAAGCCTTGTTATGATATCCTCCATCACCCATTTTTGAGGAAGTTCCTCATGCGGCTCTTCACCTTGCTCTAGTTCCTCCATTTCATATGGCAGGAATTGTCCCCGTTTTTTTAGTAAATCTGTTGCACAATTAATAGCAATCCTTATCAACCAAGTTTTTATATGAAACGAACTTTGCAAAGAGTGTATGTATTTAAAACTTCGGTAAGCTACCTCCTGCACGACATCCAGTGCATCTACCTCATTGCCCACGTATACATAGGCCATTTTATATAAATCAATTTCAAACTGTGAAAATAGCTGTGCGAACGCCTCAGCATCGCCCTTTTTCGCTCGTTGTATAAGAATTTCCTGCACTTGCTCACCTCCTCTATCTATTAGACCTGCAGAGATTAAATTTAGCTTTCAAAAATAATATTTTTCTAACACTATGTTTTTTCGAATACAAAAAATGCATGAAAACATAGATATCAATAAATTTGTTATTATCATAAAAAATTTTAACTACAGCATAAAAAAGTATGGTTTTGGGGCTAAGTGAGGCAAGATTGGGGCTGTAGAATACGGTGAACGTCTGTATAGAAATGCATGAATATGAAAAATTGAGGCTAAATACTTCAATTAAAAATGATAAGAATAACGTAATAGTATAAAAAATAGCACTGTTTGACGCAGTGCATTTCTGGGCAACATTCGATAACCCTTCTTCATAGTTAATTGTGGAAGGTAACTTTATTTTCAAAAAAATTACAATTAGCACAAAGATAATCTTTATTTACAAAAATAGCACTATACATATTTGACCAAGGAATATGTTCAGAACATCTTTCACATTTATCTACATACTTATCACGTAAAATACCATTCTCTAAAAAGACACACCATTGTTTATCCGTTAAACTTTCAGGTCCATTTTTTATGACAAGCAATGATATTTCTAACGCTTCACCATCGTCAAATCTATTCTCGCTAATTAGTTCTTTCAAATATGAAATAAATTTAGGTGATGCACTTAATATTCTTTGTTTAAGCTGTTCTCTTTGCATAAAACCTCTCCTTTTTTCCATCGATTTTAATTCGACAAAAGGGAATGATTTCCTTCTTAAAAAGACAATAAAGTTTTAATCTGCTTGCGGCGCATGGTCCAATTCTATATTTCATATTATCACAATGTTAAATTATTAATTAAAAGGCTCTTCACCATAACTTGTGGTTGACTTCCGCTCCGCCAGTGTGCTTTCCAGGGGGCGTCCGATGAGCCGCTTCACTCACTGCTCGCTCCAGGGTCTCATCTTGGACGCTTTGATCCCCTAGGAGTCACACTGGCTACGCTCCAGTCAACTACTATTACATTTAAAAATGTCAACCACATCTTTTAGTGATGAACCAATTAAAAGGAAATTGAGGTAATATATTAAATTTTTTACATTTAATTCGATAATATTCTTGTAACTCAAAAAACAAAAAGGAGATGTTCATATAAAGAAAAAGGATGGACGTTGATTATTGAAGTAACAATCAATGGTTTCAATTACAATAGTGACTATAAAATTAATGTTACTTCCTTAGATTTTAATAATGACAGAATTAGATGAGCTTTATCTTATTTAAGTTTAGATCTACTTCAAAAAAATTACCCATAAAATTCCTTTGAAGGGAGGTGTATTTAAAAATGGTTTCTATGGAAGAGATGGGTATAAGGTTAATTATCCTTCAAGGAGCTTACGGATATAAAGGTTTTACTGAACAAATTGGCGAGAATACGTATAAAACTGATGTGAAAGCTTTTCAAGAAGCAATAGAAAATGCCAAAGAACCGATTGATGCTAGTAAAGTTTCAAAGTTATCATCTGATCAAATTAAAGTGTTACAAGGTGCTCCAAGTGGTAGTTGGTTGATTCCTTTACTGAATAGAATGGGACAATTAGGGATGATGGATTTACGTGAGGGACTAGTCAACCCTAAAATATTCCAATACACTTCGACAATGCATGCTTATAAAAGATCGATTTAAGCAAAATTTAATGGAAACACAAAAGCCCAGGCTCAAAATTAATTAATTGAGTACCTGGGCACTAATATTATTTACCTCGCCTTTGTTGAATGGTAATGTACAGGCAAATTAATCGGTTTAGTGCTCATTGTACCATTTTGCAATAATCGCCACTGCAATTACCGTAAGAACGGCTTTCTAGTTGAGGGCAAACTCAGTGCAGTTAAACAGACATTTTATGAGCTAACACAATGGCATTAACTGCTGATACTATGTCCGTGGCTACTAGCTGTTCATCTAAATGAAGTTGTAATGTAGAGACTGGTGGATTTTTAGTTGAAATCATGAACTCAACCTTGTGAAAAGAAAGCACCTTCGCTTGCATGATTTGCAGCCACGGGATAAGATTCGGTAATGATTTATCCTCCAAAGCCCCGGTATCCATGCCGTCCACCCCAATAGGTGAATGCCCACCGAAATACTCAATCCTGAGGACAGCATAAGAGCGGGTACTGTTCCTCCTCACAGTCGTGACCGTCTCCAGCAAATTGCGGGTGTTTTTTTTAGGACCGATAATTATATTCCATAAAACAATAAACATAGACGGTATGAGAAAACCGAGCACCGCCAACCAACCACTTGAGGTATTAACATAGACAATGAGAAAGAGAACGGCAGACAGAATTGCAAGCAGCCATATATAGAGCTCCTGCTGCCATTTGGGCTGGCGCTTCTCAGATGCTGGAGAAATTGACTGTACTGGCTGAATTTCTGGTGCTTGTTCTGGTTGAACTACCGCAGGCTCTCTCCATGGCAAGTGTTCCCCACTTAGCATATAGAAGTTATCTGCCGCTCCCTGCCAAACTTTCTCCTGTGAGGGATGCGGCGACTGCCAGAGATTAACGTATTCTTCAATGTCTTTTAGATAGAGGACGGGATCGCCCGTGAACGAGAAATATTGCGAAAGCTCAAGATGAATAACTGCCGCAGAATACCGCTGTATATGGGTCGATAAGGTTTCTAGCCACTCATACACAGGAGCGGCAAGCGATGGGAAATGGGCTAGCGTGCCGGGTAAGCTCAGGCGCAACTGCTCTGCAGCATCCCCCCATGGAATCTGCCATTTGAATGCCTCAGAAAAATACTCCCACTCAGGCAGATCATCTATATCCGGTTGCTCCAAATAGGGTTGAATCTTGCTCCATGCTTGCATAAGCTGCCCGCTATAGCGCTGGAACTGCTCTTGGCTAACCAGACAAAACCATACTGGAGCAAGAAAATTATTCGTCTCGAAAGCTGTATTCTCATAGTCGACCGAATCTGTATCGGCATTTGTAACGCTAAGGAATGTCCGGTTTCCCATTTAAGATTCTTTCCTCCTTCCTTTGTTTACCATCCAATAATGGAATCAAAAAGACATACTAACAGTCCAAAGATTTTTGTTGAGTTGAGATGTTAATCCAACACAGTTTTTTGAATTATAAATTGGCAACCTTCTCAAACTAGTAAGAATCAACACTTCTATTTCCTCATTCTTTTCAAGAGCTATTCTTGGAATCACACTTTGGACATTTTCCATATATTTTTTTTAGGAATACTGCCCTTTTTCCCCTCATTAATAAACTCTATCACCCCGTATATAAAATTAATAATCTATAAAACCAATTTTACTGATTATAGAGAAAATTATATAATATGTCTAATAATGCGCATTATAATTTTCCAATTTGAATACACCTACATTAATCTGATAATTAACAAAACACCTACCGAAAAAAGTCGGTTTTTTTGCTGGAAGCCCATCATATTTTGGAGCCTTAATATGCACCAAATTCTTAATAATTTGCTTGTGCTAAATGTAAAGAAATTTATTTGAAACAACGTGTCTATCAATTATAGGCATGACAAACTATATAAAAAAACGCCCACCATCGTGAGCGCTTTTTCCATCATTTATTCATTTGTACTCTTCTCGATATCATATTGGGTAATCCAATCACTATAGCTTCCAACATATAATTGAATATTTTCGTAGCCTTCATCAGCTAGGACAGCATATAAAGGCGATGCCGTCACGCCACTTCCACAATAGACCACAACATGCTCGTCAGGTGACACTATACCTCGAAGGCTATCATTAGCCTGCAATTGACCTTCTGATTTCAATTGCTCCCAGTCAAAGTTTTTAGCCGTTGGTATATGTCCTGCTACTTTATCTAACGGCTCCACCTCTCCCCGATAACGAGCTGCTGCACGAGCATCCAATAATGTTGCCTCTACCTCTCCATCTACAATCGCTTTTACCGCTTCACGTGGCGCATAGCGTTCTTCCTGCCAGTCAAACTCAATCGTAGTTGGTGGGTATTTAATAATATCCTTGGTGAAGGTTATCTTTTTTTCAAGGGCTGGTGCACCTCCATTGGCAATGACTACATTTGGAAAACCAGCGTATGTTAGCATCCACCATGCTCTTGCTGCAAATGGTGCAGCCCCTTGATCATATACGATAATCTGATCATCATAGCTTAATCCTAATCCTTGAAAAACGGCTGATAGCTTTTCTTTGTTTGGCATTGGATGACGGCCATTGTCAGACTCCATATCCGATAAATCCTGCTCAAGGTGAATATAAATAGCACCTGGGGCATGCCCTTCATCAAAAGCTTTTCTTCCTGCTTCATTATCTTGTAAATCAAAGCGAGCATCAACAAAACGAACACCCTCAAATGGAATTTCCTCTACTGATTTAAATACTTTCCCCATACGAATCACCTCATGCGTATTGTAATTGCGCGTAAATCGTTTTCCAAGAAGCCAATCGACTTTCTTCTTGCAGTACAAGTCTTTCTGTAGCAATTTGCTCAAGTGCCTGATGGTAAATATGCAGACGTAATCTCTCCGCTTCCTCAGCAATGTAGGAAATGGCCCATGTCATTAATGATACTTTCTGGGCATCCAGATAATTTTGTGCATCCGGCTTTGTTAAGGCCTCTAACGCCTCACTTAATTTTACCTTTTCATTTTTCTCAAAGAATGCTTTAGCATTACGGAAGTGCGTTTTTACGCTTGAATATTTTGCATTATCAGTAAACGGCCCCTCAAAATCAAGTAAATCTGGCTCAGCTGCCTCAAAGGCTAAAAATGAGAAGCTACGGTTTAATTCTTTTAACTCACGTACTTCGTCCTTAAAGCGCAATTGCATCTTCTTACTGATAAATTGTGATAAACGGAAGTTCGTAACACGCATTTCTTGTGTGAAATCAAATCGTAAGCTTTGTAAAACTTCCTTTAAAGCATGCTCCAATGCTTGCTGTGCTGGCATTGCTGCAAATGTTGAGGGATTATAGCCTTCTTTAAAGAACTCTGGATAACGATAGTATACGCGTTGTAGAACATAGTATAATAATTCATCCAGCTCTTGCTTCGTTTCACTTTCTACCATACTTGTATTAAGCGTATTGAACTTGGATTTGATGTGCTGTTCAAGTGTTGTTAATTCCTCTAAACGTTCATCCTTACGCTTTAAGTTTTCCTCAGTTTGCGCAATTAAATCGCCCAAACGTTGCTCCGTTTTATCAACTTCCTCTGCAAGTGCCTGCACCGCTAATGCACTTAACTCATCATTTAAAAAGGTATAGAAAGCGTCCTCAAATGGTGGCATACCAGAGGATAATTCAGCTTCTTCAACTTTTTCCTTTAACGCCAACAAACTGGAAACACCATAAAGTCGAGGGAAGCGTATACCAAAGCGCTGCAATTCTGAACGCACATAGCCCTTTACATCCTCTTGTTCTTCCTCTGTTGTTGCCAAATCAATGGCATTAACAATAAAGAACATCTTATCTAGTTCGAATGCATCTTTTACACGACCAAGCTGAATTAAAAATTCACGGTCTGCTTTTGCAAAGGCATGATTATAATAAGTAATAAACAAGATTGCATCAGCATTTCGGATATACTCAAATGCAACACCTGTATGACGTGCATTAATAGAGTCGGCTCCAGGCGTATCAACTAGTGTAACACCCATGCGTGTTAGTGGACTATCATAATAAAAATCAATATTATCAACAAAACATGATTTGTTTTCTTGCGCAACAAATTTTTCAAACTCTTCTCTGTTAACACGTAACACTTTGCCAAGTTCAGATTTAAATGTTGGAAACCCTTCTTTATATGCACGAATAAATGATTTATGGACATTTAAACGCTCATCAGAAAGCTGCACAGCAAGTCCTTCATCCGCACGGTTAAAGGCTTCTTCCAATGACGAAACAGAAAGTCCGATTGCTGCATAGGAGCCTTTTATATCCTCTAGCATTTGCTCAGCATTTTTTAGCTGTACGTCAGCTGTTTCATGTGGATGGTCTGGAGTTACAGGACGTATTTTATTAATAGCCGCAGTTGTAGGGTTTGGTGAAACCGGTAAAACCTTTGCACCCATTAAGGCATTCGAGAATGAGGATTTCCCTGCACTAAATGCGCCAAACAATGCGATGGTAAAATCTTTCTTTTGCAATCGCTCTACCTTATTCTCTAAGTAACTTGCTACTTCGGCAAAGCCCTGAACCTCTTTTACGGCGTTCGCTGTATGCAAAGCTCGTTTAATAACACCTTCAATTGGAAGACTTGTTGCACTCACAGCTTGCTGTACCTCTTCTTGTTGAACAACTTGCTCTTTTGGCTTCAGCATCGTTTCATCGAATAATCGAATTTCTGCTAAATCCTGCTTGAATGCGTTATCCCAGTTTGTCAGTTGCTGATTCGCTTGCTTACGAATTTCATTGCTAGCCTGGTGCATAACACTTGCACTATATTGCTGGTAGCCTTCAATTTCAAGCACAGCCTGAATAGCATTTACCTTTGCCTGCATTCCTGCCATTTTTAATTTAGATGGTGCCGCTGTTTCTGTTGCTACGGACTCTAATAATGTTGCTTGTGCATCCTTCCATTGATCTGATTCCTGAATAAAGTAGCGCTTTGTTGCCTCTGCTACACGATTAGCAAAGTTTAATACGGCATCTCCTGTTAATAAAGCACCTACTTGCACCTGCTGTTCAATCAGTGAAAATGGTAAAGCAAATGTATAGGCATCAATTGCTGAAGCTCGCTCTTCATTTAGTGCACCAACATCCTTTAAAACCTTTTTCATTAAGCCCCTTAAATGGCCAGTAATTTGTGCATGTGCTACATTTTGATAGGCATTATAGGCATCTTCTTTACGGCGATTTCGTTCTTCTTCCGTTTTTTTCTTAGCCGTAAATAAGCCACCTACCTTAAAACCTTCCTGCTGACTCTCTAAATACAAACGTAATTTATCTCGTAAATCGGCAGGCATAATGGCTGCATTTGCAAGTAACTCCTTCCGCTCCTCTTCAAATGTCTCGTTCCATGCCTCTACGGAAAACAACTCCACTTGACGGTTAAGCTTATTATATTGCTCTAAAATGTCCTTATGGTTTGCCCAGTCATCCTCACTTAATACATCTTCATCTATTTCTAAACGATCCTGTCTTTCTTCCATTAAATAAGTGTCATGCTCGCTTTGTAATAAACGCAGTGTATTTGTTGCAGTTAGTACAAGCTGATCCTGCCAATCATTCATACTATCCATCACAATTTTCTTCACAGCCTCAAAATCATTATGAGGGTGCTCAGGCTCTCTTAAAGAAGTGAAAAACACACCTTTAGGAATAACTCCCCAAGCGGCAAATGATTGATGGACAGTAGCTTTAAATTCCTCAAAGCTTAATTCATTGTCCTTATGCTTATCAATCATATTAACGATTAAATAAACATTTGGATTGTACTTCATCAACTGCTTTGTAAATTGGAAATTTAATTCAGATTGCACGTGATTGTAGTCCATTGTATAAAATACGATATCAGCAATATGAAGAGCTGACTCTGTAGACATACGGTGTGCATCATCTGTGGAGTCCACTCCTGGTGTATCCATCACTGTGACACCGAATGGTAATGTCGATGCACTGTGCCCGATTTCAATTTGAGATACTAGATCCCCATTTTTACTTAGTTCTTTCACAGTTTTAAAATCATAGCCTGCTTCAAACTTGACAGGCTTTTCATTGTGCATATAGACAATCGCATAATCTTCCTCTGATTTATGGACCTTTACTATATTAGCGCTCGTTGGAATCGGGCTAGATGCAAGTAAATTTTCACCAGAAAGTGCATTAATCATACTCGACTTTCCTGCAGAGAAATGGCCTGCAAATCCAATAACATACTCTTTTTGCTGTAATTTCCGTGCAAAAAGTGAGGTTTTATCCATACGCTCTGTATCGCCATTATGCTGATATATTATGTATTGTAACGCTGCTTGTTTTAACAGCCCCTCCAATTGCTGATCAAAATCATTCATAAAACCAATATCCCCTTTATTTTTAATCAATTTCGCCTTGGCGCTTTCAACAATGCCGTCCGGTTTTGAACTGTGAGAGCACAAAGCACTTCATTTAAAGTCTACGACATCCGCCAGAGGCTTGATCTTCATTCAATGGTGTTCGTCATGAAGATAAATTATTCATATTTAGTATTCTACCTTATTCGACAAGCAAAGTATAACACTAATTTACTTTAAAAAGCATATATATCAAGGTTTCAGACGTAATATTCGTCAACACAGGCATGTTTAACCATCGATATTAGGATGCTTAACAAAAACACTTAGAATTTATTTCATATTTTAAAGGGAATGTAATGATTTCAAGCACTTCTATTTTTGCTGTATGAACTAAACCAGAATAGTAGATATAGGGGCATCAATAACTAAATGAAGGGATTAACATATGGTCAACAATGGGTATTACCAGAAAATTGAACAAACATGTGAATGTGGCTGTGAAGATCGATTTGTATGGCCCCGAATAAAAGCTAGTACAGCGTCTTCCATTACACCTCCAGTCAGTATTCCTAGTGGAACGATTCTTCCAATCGTGAATAGATATTTTTATATTGTTACAGCTGATATTCATCTGACAAATGGAGCTACAATAAACGCTAATCTATTTTGGGACGATAATGGAAACCAAGTAACTGCATTTACAATTTTTCAATCAAATGGGTACGTCAATCTTTTTATTAATGGTGTCATGCAAGAGGGCGGGATTTATACTATAACCCCAGCCTCCTTAGTCCTAAATGCTGATAATGCAACCATCTATAGGGGAACGCCTATTATCATCGAATCTCTCGGTTTTATAAACCAAACGACCTAATATCCTTTGGAAGGAGGTGAATAGACGTGGCGCTTTCCATTATTAATATCAATGTGAATGTTTCAGGCACTTCAACACGATTTTTTAATATTTTAGCTACACCATTAGCAATTGTAGATGGAACAACTATTGCCGCTACTTCATTTTTAAATGATAGCGGTAGTGCGGCAACTACTTTTCCAATCGTAACAAATGGATACTATAATTTATATATTAATGGTGTACTTCAGGAAGGTGACTCTTATACAGTTTCTGCAACAGAATTAACGTTTAATACTGTTACAGGCGCTATTTCTGCTGGTACTCCAATTATTATTGAAGCTGTTGAATTAGTAACGGTTATTTAATTTCCTTAACTAAAAATGGATGCTCTAAAAATATAGGTTTTTAGGGCATCCACTTTTATAGTTATTTGATCTGACATTTTAACTCATAGATTTTTTTTGCATAATCCAGAGCATATGGGCCGTCTCCATGTATACATAAAGTTTGAGCCGAAATGTTGATTTTCTTTTGTTGTACTGACATCACTTCATTCGACATCAAAATTCCTTTGACATGTTCAAGCATTTCAGCTTTTGTTTGAATCAATGCATTCGATTCTTGTCTACTTACTAATGTACCATCATCATTATAATTACGGTCAGAAAAAACCTCCTCATAAACTTGTAAGCCCTTATTCTTCGCTATTTCTACCATTTTACTTCCAGATAAGCAATATAAAATAAAGGTTGGATTTACATCATAGATAGCATTAACAATTGCGGTGGCCTTTTCAATATTATTTGCACTCTGATTATAGAGCGCTCCATGTGGCTTCACATGATGGAGTGAACCCTTTTCAACTGAAACAAATGCTTGCAAAGCCCCTACTTGATAGACAACCATATTGTAGATTTCCTCTGCACTAAAATCCATATCTCGTCGACCAAAGCCTTTGACATCAGGATATCCAGGATGTGCACCAATATGAACATTTTTACGGATAGCGTTTCGTACTGTCTGATGCATGATTGTATGATTACCAGCATGGTAGCCGCAAGCGATATTAATAGACGTAACATAGTCTAAAATTGCTTGATCTTTTAAAACATCATTACTTTCTCCCATATCACAATTTATATCTATGGACATACATCTTCCTCCATTAGTACAAATTTTATCGTATTAAACATGCGCATCTGGGCAACTTTATGTAAATCCTCCTCATGGATTGTGGCAATGATTGGATACCCACCTACTGTCTGGGCATCTGCCATTAAGATAATAGGCTCACCATTTTGTGGCACCTGAATTGTTCCAAACTGTGTGGCCTCTGAAAAGATATCTTTCATTTTTTTAAGCTTAAGTATCGAACCTTTTAAATAATAGCCCATTCGATTCCCACCCGAAAACTGAAAGGCAACCTGCAAGAATTGTTGTTGACTCTCTTCTGTAAATAGCTCAAAATGAGGACCTTTAAAGATTCTTACAGTAATGTCGGATTTAAATATGGGACGGAAAGGAGCATATAGTCCCCTAGTATAATGTAAGGGTTCTGCGTTCTTTCCATATAGAATACTACCTTCATTAATAGCTTCACCTACAAGGGGAAAGCATGAACTACTGCCAAGTATTGGTTCTATTTGAAAGCCCCCTTTAGGTGTAAGGTAGACAACAGATCCGTGACTTACACTTTTTATGGACAAAACATCTCCCTTCGTTAATTGAAAGGTTTTCCACATTTCGATTGGGACACCATTCAATAAACACCTACATTTGGCCCCAGTCAAGACATAGATTCCATCATCGATCGCTTCAAATTCAAAACCGCCTATAAACATTTCAAATGTCGTTTGGTTTTTTTCGTTATTTAAAATATTTTGCGCTGCTTGGAAGGACACTTTATCCATAGGTCCAGAAAGAGGAATACCATACTCACGATAGCCATATCTCCCTTTGTCTTGCAGACTTCCATATACACCTTGCTTTTTTACTATAAGAAGTGGCTTCAATTGCTACACTCCTTTACTTTTTATTTCATAAAACTCCTGTTTTGTTATCTCATAAAATTGGACTTGATCTCCTAGAGAAAAAATAAAAATTTCTTTCCCATGTATATCAAATAAATTGAGAGGTGTCTTACCTATAATATTCCATCCCCCTGGAGAATCAAGTGGATAAATCCCTGTCTGTAAGCCGCCTATTCCCACAGAGCTTGCGGATACAGAGCTACGCGGCTTTCTTAAACGTGGCACAAACAACGCTTTGTCTAAATCCCCCAAATAAGGAAATCCGGGTAAAAATCCAATTAAATAGACACTATATGATTTAGACATGTGTATTTTTTTTATGTCCTCAAACGATAAACCTGTATAATTCATCACACAATCCATATCCAAAGCAAATTCCTCATCATAGCAAATCGGAATTTGTAGTTTGCGACTTATTACTTCATTATCTTTAGTAGCAACTTGCATGATAAGCCATTGCTTTTGTAAAAAATTAATATCTATCGAATCTTTCGTTTGCTTAAGATAGGCTGTAACCGTATGATAGCTAGCGACACTTTCAATAAGGTTTTGTTGTAGATGTTTTTTCAAAAAACGGTTGAATTGTTGGACTGCCTGAAAATTTTCTTGTGATATTTCCTCCCTAAAAGCAAAACGAATTGTGTGTTGGCTAATCCACATAGTATGAGGGAAATCAATTTTTCGCTGCACGAATTGTCTCCTCAATACAGAGTTTAATGCATGTTATTAAATCCTGGATATTCCAACCTGGTATTTTACCATGCTGGATTGCCAATTCAAATGATGCAGGAATATGGATGAATCCCGCTTTAACCCCTTCATTCTGTTTTGCATAAGCTAGTCCCTCATACATAATATTATTGCATAGATAGGTACCTGCTGTATTTGAGATTTCTGCTGGAAAGCCCTCTTTTTGTAAACGATTCACCATATTGCGAATAGGTAAATTTGTTAGATAGGCATCTGCGCCATTCTCATAAATACTTTCATCAACTGGTGTATATCCGTTATTATCTGGCTCACCATCTTTTACATTAATGGCAATTCGTTCAGGTGTAATTTTATAACGTCCACCAGCTAATCCTAAAGAAATGATCATCTGTGGTTTTACTTCATCAATATACTGTTTCAATTGATCGGCAGATTGCTGAAAATCTACCGACAATATTCGTCCAACTATTTCGTAACCATGCATCTCTTTGTTACTTAGTGCTTCTACAATTTGCATGGTTGGATTAATTTTATAATCAAGAAATGGTACAAATCCTGTTAATAGTATTTTTGTCATGTTATTCACCTAAATTTCTATAGGACGTTGCTTTATCGGCCATCCATTTTTATTTTTTTTATTCACTGGTGCAGATACTATAGCTTGAATAATAGCTTGATTGAAAAGCTTATGAGCCTGAATACATGAATTTAATTCCTCATCATATACAATTTCATCTGCCACTTCAGAAATTATATCTAATGCCACCCATTGGGGATAACGAAAAATACTAACAGATGAATATGTTGGTGTCACTTCCATGCTTCGGTAAAAATTTATATTAGCCATTTCTTCAATTGGATACTTTTGAGGTTCCCATTTCGTACCATATTTATAATATCGATCGCGCCAGTAGGCATTATCTTGAGCGAAGGTTGTCCCTTCAAAAATAGCATTCACTTTTTCAGCTATATGCTCTAAATTTTTAGCCTGAATCTCCTTTGTCTCACTATCTGCATAGCGACCAATTCCATATATCTTTGCGCTTGGTAACGTGTAGGAGACAGGAAATATCGGTGGGCAAGCATATCCTGCAAAAGGCTGTACCCATTCTCGTGCAGGAATTCCATGATCGTCAATCACAACATCCGGTGCCCATTTTTTTAATATAATTGGTAAAATATTCGCCTCTCCAAATACACTTTTTTGAAATTTCACATGAGCAAATTCTAACCCTACTGCATTATATCTCGCAGCATGATGCTTCCATTTTGGATGCTCTTGTGTCAACATTTTCATAATCTCATAGCCATCTGGGTTTGCTAGAGGAATGACGATAAAATTAATTTTCTTTAATAGCTCAGGCTGCTGACGTATAACATCCTCCATTAACTCTAAAATAGCGGGTGTACTAGATACTTCATTAGGATGATGTCCTGCTTCAAAAATAATAGTATGCTTTTCATTCGATTTCTTTAATCCAGAGAAATATTCACTTGTAATAGGTTCTGTAACTTCAAAAAAAGGAATCAAATTCCCCTTATAGGATAAATCGGCATAATTCATCTTAACTTCAGGAAAATTTTTGTATTTGCTCGTTAATTGATAAGCATCTATTATTTTATTTTTTAATTGCTGCTTCACAGTGACTACTTTGTGCGTAGTTCCTACATAAATATCTGCACGATCAAATTGACCAGTTTCATCAAAAACAATTCGCTTAGTTATGCAGTCTGTGCACTCTTTTTCATGCCATTGATACACCTTTACAAAACTATAAATAGGGTCATAAATATCTTCCTGCCTATGAATATATGGAATCACTCCTCCAGGTGCTTTAAATGGTCGATTAACCAATTGATTACCTAATGTAATAAAGTAATCGAGAGTATTAAAATATAAATCTTCATACAATGCCTCGAATGATGAGTTAGCTTCTTGTTTAACAGGTAGCTCTTCTTCAATTCCCGACGAAGTAAAGTCAATTTCAATTCTATCAAATAATGGAAAGAGTTGTCCTTGGTTGACATTACTTTTATCAATTGATAATTTTTTCTCCATACGTGGTAAATAATCATTAATATAATATTTATAAAAACGCTCCCGATCAGACAACACGGCTTTTTCTTGAATAATATCCTCATCTTTAAATAATCGATAGCCCGCTGTTGTTGGGTATGTTTTTTTATTGTTATCGACGTATTCTAATTCGCTAATAAGGGGATTTAGTACAGCTACTAATAAATCATCTACATAAACGCTATAAACATGCTGTTGTGTACATGAAATTTCAAATTGCACATTTTCTTTTGGTACTCCATACTGTAATTCGATTAATTCATCAATTGGATACAGTTCCATGATCCATCTATTCCGTTGTTCTAATCCTTTTTTCTTACTGCCATCCTTGCAAATAATTTTCACCTGTGTAAAGGGATTTTGAACAGAAGGGAGAACTTCCTCTAAAATCCAATATAATCCTGTTTTAAATGCAGAGCGCACTTTAATCGACTTTAATTTAGGAAATTTTTTAGACAAATCTAAACCATATCGATCGCGATTGTCCTTTGTTGCAGTCATATAAATTTCTGCATCTACTAATAGTTCTTTTTCTTCTTGAAGTGCACTAATTATATATGATGCTTCGGATTGGTCTTGCCATGATTCTTCATATAAAAGTTGCGCTTCATTAACTTGTTTTTCATTGAATTCCCAAATACCAAGTAAACCACCTTCGGAAAAATGCTTTTCTTTAGCAATCGAATGAAGAGTAGTTGGTAGACTTTCTTTCGTTCCCAAAATATGAATTGTATTTCGATCAACAAGCTCCATCCTATTTTTCGTTCCATGCTTAATGGCGATCGCTAAATGACGTTCATCCTGAGTCACTACAGGAAATGAAACCGAAGTTGAATGCAAACCTAAGCGAAGTCCAAGATAACAAATTTCTTTTAACGTAGCATGGCTCTTAATGTCTAGCTGTACATTAATTTGTACGCTTAAATGCTGTAAGGGATGTGCTTCATCCTTTTCACCTGTACCATAGGCTGACCAAAGGTGACATAAGCTATTATAGTAGGTAGATGATGCTGTTTCATTACTATTCGTAATACCTTCACTGGCTAAATCCCTTAGCAAGTCTGATAATGTTTCCTCTGTTTCATAATAAACAATGAAAGTAGAATTCTTTTTCATCATGTATGTTGTATGATGCGGATAAAATATCATTGAATAGTTTTGATTGGCTGATTCAAATAAATCAAAATCAATTTCATTGGATTCTAAGCCTAATCTTACACAAAAATCAATTAACCCTAATGGTGCAAGGTGTGTAGGTAAATCTATATATAAAGATGGTTTTTTTAAGGGCTGGTCCTTATTAAATAAACTAGAATATATAGTAGTATTCACATGATCACCTAAACTTTCATATTCGGATCTAAGCGGTCTCGTAGCCAATCTCCTAATAAGTTAAACCCTAATACTGTTAACATAATCGCAATACCAGGAAATACCGAAATCCACCATGCAGATGTCATATAATTTCGACTATCCGCTAACATTCCACCCCAGGAAGGCACAGTAGGTTCAACACCTAAACCTAAAAATGTTAAAGATGCCTCTAATAAAATGAACTCTGCGATACACATTGTCGCTAATACTAAAATAGAAGATGCAACATTCGGTAAAATATGCTTAAGAATTATTTTAAAATGAGTCCCTCCAATAGCTTTGGCAGCTTGAATGTATTCTTGCTCTTTTAATGCTAAAATTTCTCCACGGATTAATCTTGCAAAGCTAACCCAATATGTAAGTCCAAGAATAATAATAATTTTCTCGATGCCTGTACCAAAAACACTCATAATCACGATAGCTAATAGGATAAATGGTAATCCCATTTGAACTTCAGCTAATCGCATAATTAAATCATCCATCCATTTGCCGAAATAACCCGATATAATTCCTAAAAACGTGCCAAGAACCAAAGAGATTGCAACCCCACAAATACCAACTAAAAGTGAGATACGTGCACCATAAATAATTCTACTTAATAAATCTCGACCTACTTGATCTCCCCCAAGTAGATATTGCGATTTACCTGTGTCATCTATCCACCTGGGCATATCTAGACGATGCCCTAAACTTGCTGCACCAGGATCGTATGGAGCAATATACGGTGCAAAAATGGCACAAAGTACAGAAGCTAGTACTAGTAACAATCCAATTATTCCTGTTGGGTTTTTTTTGATAAAGTTCAAAACCTTTATTATTTTGCTTTTCTTTTTTGTAGTCACTGCCACTGTCTCGATTGCCTGTGTCATTTAATTAGTCACCTCTTCCCGTTTTTATTTTTGGATTAATTAACGAATAACATAAATCAACAATTAAATTGACCAAGATCATTAATAGCGCTAAAACAATAACTCCACCTTGTACAACCGGATAGTCCCGCTGATTAATGGAATCAACAATTAAGCGGCCAATGCCTGGCCATGAAAATACTTGCTCTACAATAACTGCGCCTCCCAATAGACCTCCAAACTGCAAACCAACAAATGTCACTGTAGGTAATAAGGCATTTCTAAATGCATGTCTTATGATTACGAGCCATTCTCTAATTCCCTTAGCTCTTGCAGTTGTCACATATTGCATTTTAAGTACCTCCAGCATTGATGTACGAATTAAACGTACTAATATACCTGATAAAATAAGACCTAATGCAATAGATGGTAAAATTAATGAACTAAACCCATCAAATCCTGATACAGGAAGCCATTTTAGCTGTACAGCAAAAATTAAAATCAACATAAACGCTAACCAGAAGTTGGGGAATGAAATACCTAGCAATGAAAAAATACGGCCAAAAATATCAACGGGTTTGCCTTTATATACAGCCGATAGAATTCCAATTGGAACAGCGATTAACAACGCAACAGCCATACCACCAAAAGCAAGTACAATGGTTGGCCAAGCTCGTTCCAACAGCAAATCTAGGACTGGGCTATTTGAGCGATAAGACGTACCGAAATCAAGCGTTATTAAGTCTTTCAAAAAAATAAAATATTGTTCCCAAATTGGTTTATCCAAGCCTAATTTAGCCGTTAACTCATCAATTGCCTGCTGTGATGGTTCACCTGCACCGAACATGATACTTACGGGATCACCTGTTAAACGAATCGAGAAAAATATTATTAATGAAACTGCAATTATCACCAATACTGTATGCGATAAACGTCTCAATATATAGGAAAGCATAATTCCATCCTCCTTACTTAAATCAATTTCGCCTTGGCGTAATTGTAGCTGCCGCTATGCTTTCGATACTGAATGAAGATAAAAGAGATAGTATGCAAGCATACTATCTCATAGTTAGTACTTACTCGACAGTAACGCCTTCAAATCTAAAACGACCATCATGCGGAGGTTGGAAATTTTTCACTCTCTTATTTACCCCGTAAATTTCCACATCTGAATATAAGTTCACTTCAGTTGCATCTTCATGTAATACTTCTGTTAACTCTTTAAAGATTTTTAAACGTTCTGTGCTATCATTAGTAGCTCGTTCCGCAGATAATAATTTCTCAACTTTATCGTTTTTATAAGACGGGTTCCAGAATTCTCCCTCGTGATACATTAAATAGGCTGTATTATCGAAATCTAAAGTCCAGCCACCCCAGCCATTTTTATACATCTGTCCTGCTTCACCTTTTGGAATTAATTCAGATTGGAAAGTTGTATTCTCCACACTATTAATGGATACTTTTAAGCCTACTTCTTCTAAATAGAAGGCTACAGCTTGCGCAATCTCTTTAAATGTTCCGTCTGTACCAGGGATATAAAAATCTAAAGTCGTTCCCTCTGCAATATTTGCTTCAGCAAGAAGTTTTTTCGCCTTTTCAGGATCATATGGATATGGTTGTAAATCTTTGTTATAGCCAAAAGAAAGTTCACTTTGGAATGAGCTAATTAAGTTACCATAACCACTTAAAATTTCTTTCACAATTGTTTCCTTATCAATGGCATAGTTGATGGCTTGACGAACACGAACATCGTCTACAGGTGCTTTTGCTGTATCAAAGCGAATAGAGTATGCGGTAGGCGTTGATACATCCATTAAAGTAACGAAATCTGTGCTTTCTGCTGTCGCAGCTTGAGAAACTTCTAAGCGTGTCATAATATCAATATTTCCGGTTTGTAATTCTGCTAAGGCTGTCGCTGTTTCTGGGATAACCTTGAATGTTACTTTATCCAGTTTAATTTCGTCTTTATTCCAGTAATCCTCATAACGTTCAACAACAACCTGTTTATCACGCTGATAATCTGTCATTTTGAATGGGCCTGTACCTACAGGATTCATATCAAAGTTCTCAGCTCCATGCTCTTCAATGTATTTTGGTGGAACAATTACGGCACCATAACCAGATAATTTTGTTAATAATACTGGGTCAATTGTGTTAAGATACATTGTTATTTCATATTCACCATCTATTTCAACACGATCAATCGATGTATAGTTTGAATATTGTGGTCCTTTTTGACCCTCTTCACCTAGTAAACGATCAAATGTAAATTTAACCGCTTCTGCATTAAAAGGTTCCCCATCATGGAAAGTAACACCTTGACGTAATTTAAATTTAATTGTTTTATCATCTACGTATTCCCAAGATTCTGCTAACCCTGGTTGAATTTCTAAATCGAGTGAACGGCTTACTAAACCTTCAAATACTGATGTTGCAACCGTACTCCAAGCAATTAAATATGTATCGATTGGATCCCAGTTTTGCGGGTCACCCGGGACACGTACGACTAATTCATTGCCACGTGCTGTTGCTGAATTTTCTCCAGAAGCCTTTCCACTTTTTTTATTATCACCTTCTGTTGATGCTCCGCCACTACATGCTGATAATAAAAGCATCATACATACTAGTAGCATTGTTATCCATTTGTGTTTCTTCATTCTGTACATCCCCTTTGTTGTATTGTTATTTTTATAAGCCATAAGGATATGGCATTGAATAACCTAATTCAGCTGAGATTGAAGCCGCTGTACTCCATAATCCCTCTAAAAAAATATCAATTTTCTCTTTAGGTAATAGTGATTCTATGCCTGCAATACTGATAGAATATTCTACTTCTCGATTACTACCAAAAATCGGTACTGCTATTGATACGGTCCCTTCCTCTAATTCTGAAACACTGTAGGCATACCCATTAGTTTTCCCAAACTCAATATGTTCATGGATTTCCTTGTCTGTAACAGGTGTTCCACTTGCATATTTTTTACGTGGTTTCTGTAGCACATTATTTATTTTTTCCTCTGATTGGAAAGATAAAATGATACGTGAACAAGCACCTGCATATAGTGGTGCTCTTCTTCCCACTCGTGTATATAAAAGAACGGGTTTTAAGCTTTCAATTTTTTCAATGTAAAGACCATCAGTTTCATCTATCATTATTAGTTGAACTGCCAAATCAAATTTTTGTTGTAACATTTTCATATACGGCATAGCAAGCGATCGAATTTCAATAGAGTTGGATGCAATGGCTCCCAATTCTATTAATTTATTTCCCAGCAAATAATGATCACTCAGCACTAATTGACTACCACTTTGAACATAAGGACGCTTTAACACACCTAAATCTGTAAATGTCTTCAAAAATCTATGTAAAGTAGGTTTGGGAATATCTGTTACATTGGCTAGTTCATCTAAACGCCATGAAGGTTTTTCTTCAGTAAATAATGTTAAAATATTAATTCCTTTTTCTAGTGTTTTACTCATAATTTTCGCTCCATTTTCTCTTCATAAAGTAAACAGGATACGTTATGGTCATGCTTTTCACTAATACTTTTTAAAGTAGGAGGCGTCACTTTACATATCTCCATGCAATTTGGGCACCTTGTATGGAAGGTACAACCAGAAGGTGGATTTGCTGGATTCGGAACATCTCCTCTAAGCATGATTCGTTCTTTTTCTTTTGAAGGATGAGATTTTGGTAATGCCGATAGTAATGCTTTTGTATAGGGATGTTTTGGATTATTAAATAATTCATGCTTGTCCGCTACTTCCACTATCTTTCCTAGATACATCACCCCAATGCGATCACAAAAGTGATGGACTACACTTAAATCATGTGAAATGAAAATATATGTAAGATTCATTTCTTTTTTCAAATCTTTCATAATGTTCAATACCTGTGATTGAATAGACACATCAAGAGCAGAAACAGGCTCATCTGCTACAATGAGTTTAGGATTTGTCACTAGTGCCCTCGCAATCCCAATACGCTGTCTTTGACCACCTGAAAACTCATGAGGATAACGCTCTAGTTGCTTTTGTGTCAATCCCACTTGCGCAGCTACTTCATAAACACGTTGTTTTCTTTCTTCCTTTGTACCAATCTTAAAATTAACCAAAGGCTCTTCAATAATTTTAAAAACCTTCATTCGAGGATTAAGAGAAGCAAATGGGTCTTGGAAAATAATTTGCATATCACGTCGCTTTTGGCGCACTTTTTTGTGACTAAGGGTTGCAATATTTTCTCCATTCAGCAAGATTTCACCCTCTGTTGGTGTTAATAGCTGAATGAGTGTTTTTCCCATAGTGGACTTACCACAACCTGATTCACCAACTATCCCAAGAACCTCACCTTCATTTACAGTAAATGAAACATCATCTACCGCTTTTAAATAATCCACCTTAGATCCTTTTAATGGGAAATATTTCTTTAGGTGCTTTACTTCTAATAATGGACTGGCCATTTACATTCCCCCTTCTAAATCAACATTCTCTTTCTCATATAACCAGCATTGTACTTTTGTGCCAATATTAGTTGTAAATAAACTCGGTTTATTTCTGCATTTATCTGTTGCAAACTCGCATCGATCGAAAAATCTACAACCCGAGGGCATATCCGCTGGTGCTGGTACTACTCCATCGATTGATGGTAGGTATTCTTGTTCTACCTCAATATCTGGTAATGAGTTTAAGAGACCCTTCGTGTAAGGATGAAGTGGATGATTAAACAAATTCAGAACTGTTGCCTCTTCAACAACTTCTCCAGCATACATAACAATCACTCGTTCGCAAACCTCAGCTACAACCCCAAGATCATGGGTAATTAAAATAATAGACATTTGGAGTTTCTCTTGAAGATCTTTCATCAACTCCAGAATTTGAGCCTGTATAGTCACATCCAATGCGGTAGTAGGTTCATCAGCAATTAATATTTCTGGTCCACAAGCCAATGCCATGGCAATCATAACTCGCTGACGCATCCCTCCTGATAATTGATGAGGATATTCATTAACTACTCTCTCTGGACGAGGAATTCCAACAAGTCGAAGCATGTCAATAGCACGTTCATGTGCTTCTTTTTTAGAAATATTTTCATGGCTGAGAATCATTTCAACTATTTGTGAACCAACTTTGTAAACTGGATTCAATGAACTCATCGGCTCCTGAAAAATCATTGAAATTTTTTTTCCACGTATTTTTCGCCAATCTTTTTTTGATTTTTTGTTTATTTGAGCTTGATCTATGTATATATCTCCATTTTGCCAATCGACACCAGGAGGTAACAATCCCATTAGTGATAGTGATGTCATGCTTTTGCCGCAACCTGATTCACCAACAATTCCTAAAGTTTTACCTTTTTCAAGTTGTAATGATATGCCGTTGACAATGGTAATTTCCTTTTTATCTTGTTTAAAACCAATTTTCAAATCTTTTACTTCCAAAATATTTACGCCCATTTTTGACCCCCGTTCCAAAATATGAAAAGCGATTTCATTTTTTAAAATGTTACAGAAAAATTTTCATAATTTCAATAGATTTCAGAAAAAAATAAATATTTGTTTTAGTTAAATTATTCTATCAAAACAAAATAATCTTCTCTCATTTGTAATTTTTTTGTGAAAATCTTAATCAGGTTCGTTTTCTTTCCTGCTAGTCATTGGTTCATCTTCTACCTAATTTCTTTTTTGGTTGAATGTTGTGGCGGGCGTATTTTAACTGATTTTTACTTTTGGTACAGATAAATTAATAACTGTTTAAAAGAAAGGATTAATAAATTTTTTCCATAAAAAAAGAGTATGACTCAACAAACTACATTGAGATCATACTCTTTTTAAAAATGAGCTAAACATCTAGCGTTTTTATTATTTTAAATGTGCAGTCGCCTGTTTCATGACGTATTTTCCTACTCCAACATAGATTACCACTGCAGCTCCAATAAATACGAAAGTCATTGCTGACCGCTCCTTTTAAATAAAAATTTTGAATTAAAAACAACGTTTTGAAATGAAAAAAGCACTAATTGATTGAATTTGAAAATCATTCTCATTAATATAATATAAATTTCCCTTTAATTCGTCAAGACATACTTTCATCTTACCCTTTTAACATGGTAAGATGTAGAAAAGTCGGAAAAAGGATGCGGTAATGATGAGTAATTCGAAGTACTTTCAAACTATTTTAAACGGGACAATTCATGCTTTAAAATCAATTCTACCCATGGATATTGAAGTGAAAACGCCAAGTATTATTTCAGAACCTTTCCAACAGCAGCAAATGGGCGTATTAATTGGCTTAATTGGAGATTTAAAGGGCCGTGTCATCATTGATTCCTCTCCTGAAATATTTAGTGGCATCGGTAATACGATGTTCGGAATGCCGCTTGAGGGAGAAATGTTAGAATCCTTCACAGGGGAATTTGGTAATATGATTGCAGGTAATTTATGTACTACTGTAGGAAAAGAAAGCTTAGAAATTGATATTACACCTCCAACTGTGATGGTTGGCAATACAAAATTGTACGGGTTCGAAAAAGCGTTTGTACTCCCTGTTACAATTCCTAGCATTGGTGCACTAACAGTTCTATTAACAATTGAGGAAGAAGCGTAGAATTTAAGAATCTTCAACTGGTCCAAATGATATATCCTATGCTACTGTGTCGAGCATTTATGAATACGTTCTGCGCTTTGCATTCGTTGCATCTAAAGGCTTACACAAAATTTTAATTAGTAAAATTTCTTGAAAAATAAGTAGTTTTGATAAAAATAACGCCAAACTCTATACAACAGAAGCTATCTCAATGACTTTTGAGATAGCTTCTTTTTTATTTAAGCTTATATTTCACACTTTTTTCACATAATCCCCTTCATTGTGTGATTTTTTTCACATCTAAAAAAGATTTATTTTTATATTATGGCAATAAGAAAGATCACTATAAAGCGGAGGAGGAGCAGAAATGGCAAATAAAAAGAAATCCGACGAGAATTTGAAAGGGTCACTCTATGCAGTATTTGGAGTAGGCATCATTATTATCTTGCTTTGGGTGTACTGCTTCGATTTGTTCATCGGACGTTTTTAATCTACTAAGAAAGGACAGAGACATATGCACATACATAAGTATGAGAAGTATTGGCTTGTGTTTGGAGTCACTACTTTAGTAGCATTCCTAATTATTCTCGGCATCGGCGCATTCCATCAAGGTTCCCATCCGAACAACGGTAAAAAAACACTAGATTATGAGAAGGTAAAGGAATTTGCGCCTTTTGATCATCCAGGTGTTCATAAAGTGGAAGGTAAAGATTGGGATTATGAGGTTGTTGTTTTAGCTTCTGCATTTTATTACAACCCTCCTGTCATTGAAGTTCCACTTGGAGCAAAAGTTAAATTTATCGCAACAAGTGAAGATGTGATGCATGGCTTTGAGGTTGCAGGTACAAATATTAATATGATGCTTGAGCCTGGTTATATTTCTGAATATGTAACAAAAGTAAATGAAGTAGGCGAGTTTTTAATTGTATGTAATGAGTATTGTGGTACTGGACATACAATGATGCACTCTATGCTAAAGGTGGTGGATCCAAATGAGTCTCAACAGTAATTTGACAATGGATCGGCAGTTAAGAGATAAACAACTAGATCTCCATACCCAAACGAGTCTCAACAGTAATTTGACAAAAGTGGATCGTCGTGATGCAAAGCTAGCAATGGCACATATTTACGTGGCTTTTATCGCATTATTATTAGGTGGTCTTGCAGGATTATTACAGGTTTTCGTACGCTCTGGTCAATTTACATTGCCAGCGGGCATAGGCTATTATCAAATTTTAACTGTACATGGAGTATTACTCGGTCTTATTTTAACAACATTCTTTATTTATGGTTTCCAGATTGCTAGTGTTAGCCGTACTTCAGGGACATTTTCAGCTAGTCAACGACGCCTAGGCTGGATCGGATTTTGGTTAATGACCATTGGCACAGCCGCTGCTGCTGCAATGGTTTTACTGAACAAAGCAACTGTTTTATATACATTTTATGCTCCACTAAAAGCTCATTGGATTTTCTATTTAGGCCTGACATTAGTAGTGGTTGGTTCTTGGGTTGGCGGCGCAGGTCAAATTTTACGATATGTACAATGGCGGAAAGAGAACAAAGGAAGCGGACAACGTAGCCCATTATTATCATTTATGGTTGTTGTAAATAATTTAATGTGGTTTGTGGCAACATTAGGTGTTGCTGTTTCTGTTCTATTCCAGCTACTTCCATGGTCCTTAGGTTTTATCGAACGTGTTGATGTAGCATTATCACGTACATTATTCTGGTACTTTGGTCATGCACTTGTATACTTCTGGTTATTACCAGCTTATATGATTTGGTATGTCATAATCCCAAAAGTTATTGGAGGGAAAATTTTCTCAGATTCATTAGCACGACTTTCATTTATGTTATTTTTAATCTTCTCTGTCCCAGTTGGGATTCATCACCAATTAACAGAGCCAGGGATTGATGGAACATGGAAGTTTATTCAGGTGGTTTTAACATTTGCGGTAATCGTACCATCCTTAATGACAGCCTTCTCTATGTTTGCCATGTTCGAATTACGTGGCCGTGAATTAGGTGGTAAAGGGCTTTTCGGTTGGTTTAAAAAATTACCATGGAAGGATGCTCGCTTCTTTGTACCATTTATCGGTATGGTGTCATTTATTCCTGGTGGTGCAGGCGGTATTGTAAATGCATCCTACCAAATGAACCAATTAATTCATAATACAATTTGGGTGACGGGACATTTCCATTTAACGATTGCAACAGCCGTTGTTTTAACTTATTTTAGTGCTGCCTTTTGGTTAATACCGCATTTAACAGGTCGTACACTCACAAAATCATTAAACAACCTCAGTAATTTTGCAGGAATTTTATGGGCTGTTGGTATGACAATTATGTCTGGAGCAATGCATATTGCAGGTTTAATTGGGGCACCTCGTCGCTCAGATTACTCAGAATATGGTGGCGCTCAGCAAGCCTATGATTGGATTCCATATCAAATTGCGCAGGCAGTGGGCGGAACTATTCTCTTTATCGCAATCTTAGTGATTATTTATATCGTTGTTAAATTAGCTTGGTTTGCACCTAAGGGTGAGGAAGAATTCCCAGTCGGTGACGTACATGAACAAAGTGGCCCAACACCAGCTATTTTAGAGAATTTTAAAGTATGGGTTGTTATTTTAGTCGCATTAATTTTATTTGCTTACACAGTTCCAATTATCGATATTATTTCAAATTCACCACCAGGCTCAAAAGGCTATCAGTTATGGTAAGAAAAAAGCGATTTCTCTGTATTTGAGAAATCGCTTTTTCCATGTTGTTGAAATACTATTATGTCAATGAAATCAATGTGACAAATTAAAAAATTTAGCCCTTTTTCAAAACGAGGGGTTGATCTCCGTTCCAACTGAGTGCTTTCCTGGGGGCGTCCGATGAGCCGCTTGGGGCAACAGGAGGTTGGTCACGAAGGCGTTGTCACAGGACGTGACGATTTTAGCCTTTGTTCCCCTAATTTGCTCGCTCCAGGGTCTCATCTGTGACGCTGAATCCCCAAGGAGTCACTCAGTCTACACTCCAATCAACCACTGCACATAGTATGTTCTTCTGGCATTTCACACAAATTTATAGTGATAAATTTGAAGTCTTAGCCATCACTAAATTGTGTAAAAATGGGGCCTTGATAACATTTTTCTATGTTAAAGCAGAGCGATTGCAATAAGTGGCTTTATGTAAAGTTACAAAGTAGTTTTATGCATAAAATGTAGGTTAACAGCTGTAGAATTGTACCAATATTTTATCCATTTAATGATGGTGAGTAACATGCATTTACTTTACTTTTGAGGGAAGAAAATATTTAAAGTTCTACACTATTGCTGATTGGAGTGCAAG
>Ga0213825_1000355_pt1 | contig 34218 bp, 35 predicted proteins | sample MC6MC0900MG_FD_179896 | JGI IMG/M metagenome (GOLD analysis project Ga0213825, IMG submission 179896) | Enriched soil aggregate microbial communities from Iowa State University, Ames, United States - MC6-MC0900-MG | ecosystem: Environmental > Terrestrial > Soil > Unclassified | place: USA: Iowa...
CCCGGATCTCCGGGACCTGCCCCTACCAGATAGACGACTCCTGTTTCCTTCATAGCATCCTCCTTATTACGCAAGGCCATCGGCAGCCAGCCGCGCCAGCCTGTCAAGTTCCCCGATTTCTCCCCAAAGATGGATCCGCTTGATATCTTCCCCTCTCCTGCTGATTCCAAGAACCTCAAAATCCCCGCCCTTGATTCTGGAATACACGCCGATGGGTTCATGACAACCGGCATTTAAATGCCTTAGAATTTTACGTTCCAAAGACAGGCACAGCCTGGCTTCCTCATCCTCAATAGGCCTTACCACCGACTCTAGCCCGGAATCCAACCGCCCTTCCACTGCAAGGGTGCCCTGGCCTCCGGCCGGAATAAAGGTCTCACAATCAAAACAATGGTAATCATACCGGCTATCTTCCCAAAGTCCCAGCCGCTTTAATCCGGCAGCTGCCAATAGAATGCCGTCATAAGAGCCTTCCATGAGTTTTGAAAGCCTGGTCTGTACATTTCCTCTTAGATTCTCGCAGCGAACCAAAGCTCCCGGCCACATGGCCGTTCCAATCTCTTCTATCTGAATCTTCCTTCTTATGCTGGAGGTTCCGATTATGATTTCCTTTTTTCCGGAAAGATCGCTGGAAGCAGGTGTCACCAGTACATCCCTGGGATCTCCCCGCTCTAAAACTGCCACAATTCCTAAGCCCTCTTCCAGCTCCATAGGCAGATCTTTGGCGCTGTGGACTGCGAAATCAATCTCACCATGCAAAAGGGCCTGCTCAAATTCCGACACAAACACGCCCTTTCCTCCAAATTCCAAAAGCGGCTTGTCAAGAATCCGGTCTCCTTCTGTCTGCTTTAACACCAGTTCTGCCGACAGACCGGTACCTGTCCTTTTAAGAGCCTCAGCTACCAGGTTTGCCTGGGCGACGGCCAAAGCGCTTTTTCTTGTTCCAATGCGAATGGAATTACTTCTCATGCTCTGCCAGCTTCCTTTCTATCAGTTCTTCTGCCTGTTCCCTGGTATATTCTCCCTGGCGGATTCCCTCCTCTGTCATAGTTCTAAAAATTGACCTTCTGACAGGAAGGGAATCCACCCGTTCTCTTACCATATTCCTGTAAGAGCCTAGCTGCTTAGCCAGGCCTCCAAGTCCCTTTGGAATGGCTTCCTTAAGCTTCTCTTTTAAATAATGGGCAAGGGCCGGAGCGCTTCCTCCCGTGGATATCCCCACCGTAATCTCCCCATCTTTAATAAGAGCAGGAAAGATAAAGCTGCACTCCTCCTGAATGTCTGCCACATTGACCGGAATCTTCCGTTCCCTGCACCAGATGGATATCCGCCGGTTTAATCCTTCATCGGAAGTTGCTGCTATTACAAAATCCATGCTCTCCAGATCGGATTCTTCAAATTCCCGGCATCTCCATGTGAGCTTTCCCCCGCTCTCCTTTATCAGCCGTTCCATCTGTAAAGTCACCTGGGGAGATACAACAATAATATCCGGGCCATAATCCATGAGTGTCAAAGCCTTACGGCAGGCGACCGTTCCTCCGCCTGCAATCAAGCACCCTTTCCCCTCAATATCAACAAAAAATGGGAAATAAGCCACGGTCATCCCTCCTTAATCCAGCATTCCAGGCCATCCAGGGTTTTAAGTACCACCTTTAACTCCTCACTGGATACATGATCCCGGATTTCAAAAAGAAGCGTATCCAGACGTTTTCCCGCAAATGCTTCCTTAAGCTCTTCCATTCTCCGGATATATGGATGGAACACCACCTCCTTGATGGCTCCATCTAAGTCCTCTTCCATGATCACGTTTGCCCGGTCCAGTTCCTTTAATTTTATTTCCGTGTTATTTTTTGAAAGCGTTTCAAAATAGTCGATGTTATAAAGAGTCAGCCCTTCTATTTCCTCAATCTTAGGGTCCATGTCCACAGGAACGGCCACATCCATAAACAGCCGCCTTTTTCCCGGAGTCACTTGCGCTGACAGTTCTTCACAGGTTACCGTGTAATGAGGGCCCGAAGTAGCACTGATGACAATGTCCATCTCATCCATGTACTGATAGCGGTCTCTGTAATCCACAACCTTTACCCGATCCCCCTTAACCTCCATAGTCAGATCCGACTTATGGCTTCTGACTGTGCCGGTGACATGGATTCCAGGCTTACTTAATATATTTTTCGTTATCGTGTTTCCCATTTTACCGGTCATGCCGATCACCATCACATTCTTTTCTCCGCCCTCTTTTTCAAAGCGGAACACCTCGTTGGCTACTAAAGTTGCAATGGAGAGAGGCGTCCTGGATAAATTAGTATCCGTCTTGATCCGTTTGGCGCAGGCAAACGCCCTTTGGAACAGCACATTCATTTCGTAACCCACCGCTCCCTGATCCTTAGAAATCTCATAGGCTGCTTTTACCTGCCCTAATATCTCATCTTCTCCAAGAACCATGGAATCAAATCCGCAGGCAACCTTAAATAAGTGTCCGATGGCACTTTCTCCGCTGTAGATATTTAAGTATTTCAGCAGCTCCTCCAACCGGATTCCTTTATAATCAGCAGCTTCCCGCTGTAGTTCTCCGATTGCTTGCTTTGTTCCTGAAACATAAATCTCACTTCGGTTACAGGTGCAAAGCACAACTACACCGGTCACCGCTTCTTTTTTCATCAGCCGTTCTACAAATTCTACCTTCTCTTCTTCGCGGAAGGCGAACCGTTCCCGGATATTCACAGAAGCCTTTTTATGGCTTACACTCATACAATACATCATTCTTCCAGCTTTCTTATCCTTAGAATCAGTTAATAAAAACTCCTACCTATTCTAACATAGGAAGACAGGAAAGAGCAACCAGACATTCAAGGGTCCATCGGCTTAAGCAAAAATGCCCCCCTCCAGGCAAACGAGTTTTACGATTACACTCGTCTGCCTGAAAGGGGGCAAATAATCAAATGGCAATACTTTTTATTCAAATGGGAACCGGTACTGGCTTAGTCCCAGTTCATCCCTGATCTTAATAAGTTCTTTCTGCACTGCATCATTGATCGGCACTCCGCTGTTTTTGCGCTCCTGCCATACCAGATACTCCTTTTCTCCTGCCGTATAAATGTGGTCTTCCCCTGGAGCTTTGACAGAACCGCGAAGATCCCGAAGAATATCGCCGCATGTCTTTTTAAAGGAATCCAGGCCCATAAAGGCTTCCGTATCAATGGCAATGAAGAAGTGGCCTAAGTGGAAGGGAACCTTTTCTCCCTTTTCCCCAATGCCGGTTAAAGCTCTTAAGAAATTACCCTGCTGCAACGCTGCGGAAAGAATTTCAACCACAGTTGCATAGCCGTATCCCTTGTAGCCTGCCAGTTCTTCACCGATTCCGCCTAAAGGTGCAAGAGCCGCTTTTCCTGTATTTAAGTCAGAAAGAATCTGGTCTGAATTCGTCTGAGGCTGGCCATCCCGTCCGATTACCATACCGGAAGGAGTGGATTTGCCGATACGGGAATAGTATTCGATTCTGCCTCTCTGGGTGATGGAAGTCGCACAGTCCAGCACAAAGGGGAATTCCTCATCCGTAGGCATACCAAAGGTAAGAGGATTCGTTCCCAGCATATTCTCCACGCCAAAGGTAGGAGCAATGGAAGGCCTTGCGTTGGTTCCTGTAATTCCGATACAGCCTGCCTGGGAAGCCATGGTCGCATAATAGCCTGCAATGCCGTAATGGGTGGAATTGCGGGCAACCACCATACCCATGCCATATTCTTTGGCTTTCTCAATGGCCATATTCATGGATTTTACGCCGATTACCTGGCCCATGCCGTCATGGCCGTCCACTACTGCTGTGGTTTTTGTTTCCTTTACTATCTCAAAATTTGTTACCGGGTTCTGGATACCTGCTTTGATCCGGTCTAAATAAATGGGCTTAAAGCGGTTTACCCCATGTGATTCAATTCCCCTCTTGTCAGACTCCAGCAATACAGCCGCACAGACTTTCGCATCTTCTTCCGGAATCCCATACCCCTTAAATGCATCCACTACAAAATCCGTAATTGTCTTCCAATCCACAATGTTTGTTTTGGTTCCCATAATTACCTCCTGTATTTTTTAATTTATTTAAAAACATTAGTTCCTATATAACAGAAACCGCTGTTTTTTCATCAATAGACTGCTGCATGTCACTTCAATCACTTTCTTGACTTTAAATAAGCATTCTTCCCATCTTCATAGAGATTATTTCCTTCACAGTCAATAACAACCACCAAAGGCATTTCTTCTACGTAAAGTCTGCACAAAGCTTCTGCTCCCAGATCCTCATAAGCGATGGGTTCCAGCTTTTTGATGCATTTGGCAAGCAGCGCCCCTGCTCCCCCGATGGCGCCAAAGTAAACACCGTCATACTTCTTTATGGCTTCCACCACGTCTGGCTGCCTGGCTCCTTTTCCTATCATTCCCCTGGCTCCGACAGATATCATAGTGGGAGCATAGGCGTCCATCCGGCCGCTGGTCGTAGGGCCTGCGGACCCGATTACCTGGCCCGGCTTTGCAGGCGTAGGACCCACGTAATAAATCGTGGCATCCATGGGATCAAAGGGCAGCTTTTCCCCTTTTGCAAGGGTCTCACACATACGCTTATGCCCGGCGTCCCTGGAAGTGTAGATATCACCGGTCAGATAAACCGTATCTCCTGCGTGAAGGGTTTTAGACAATTCTCTTGTCAAAGGCAGTGTAATATGCTTTATCATTTTTATCTCCAATCCGCCGCTGACGCCTGCGGCACGAAAAAGTAAGGAAAAGCGGTGTGCGTCTTTCACCGTTTGAGTCTTTCTAAGACATTCAGACTACTTCCGTTTTATGGCGTGTCACATGACAATTGATATTGATGGCACAGGGCATGCCTGCGATATGGGTAGGCATGGTTTCAATGTTTACTCCAATGGCAGTGGTCTTTCCGCCAAAGCCCTGGGGACCGATTCCCAGAAGGTTGATCTTTTCCAGCATCTCTTTTTCCAGATCTGCATAGTAAGGATCCGGATTGGAGGAATCCAAATCTCTCATCAAAGCCTTTTTCGCCAATAAGGCTGCCTTGTCAAAGCTGCCTCCAATCCCTACGCCCACTACAACGGGAGGGCAGGGATTGGGACCTGCGGCGGATACGGTTTCCAGAATAAAATCCTTGATTCCCTGGAGTCCTGCTGAAGGCTTGAACATGCGGAGTGCGCTCATGTTCTCGCTTCCAAAGCCTTTGGGTCCTACCGTAATTTTCACCTGGTCTCCCGGAACGATTTCCGTATAGATTAAAGCCGGAGTGTTATCCCCCGTATTTCCTCGCCTTACCGGGTCTTTTACGACGGATTTTCTTAAAAATCCCTTTTCGTAGCCTCTGCGCACGCCTTCATTGATTGCTTCAGTCAAGTCCCCGTCCACAAAGTGGACATCCTGGCCGATCTCCAGAAACACACAGGCCATGCCCGTATCCTGACAGATGGGAACATCTTCCCTTTCTGCGATTTCAAAGTTCTCGATAATATTGTCAAGAACCCCGGCGGCAATGTCCCAGTCCTCACAGGCACGGCAGGTTTTGATCGCCTTCTTCACATCTTCCGGTAAGTACTGATTTGCATCAATGCACAGCTTTTCTACTACATCGATCAATGTCTTTACTGATATTTCTCTCATCTTTTCCTCCTTCTTGCCCACGCTCTTTGGGCATACAGGTATCCCCGCAGGGGGCTTCCTCCTTATAGCTGCCCCGCTGTTCTGGCATACTTTGGCAAAAGCAGCGGGGAAATTTTATCCGTGACAATACCGGCCCTTTGGCACTCCTCTTCCATCTCTCTGATATGTGCCAAAGTAAGCTTCCCTGTATGTATGTCTTTCACGCGTCTGGCCGCACATGTTCCGGCATTGCGGCCAAAAACAATAATATCCAGAAGAGAATTCCCCATAAGACGGTTCCTTCCGTGAATCCCTCCCACCGCTTCTCCTGCCACAAATAAGTTCTCTATGGTGCTCTGGCAATCCGCGCCGATCTCGATTCCGCCGTTTTGGTAATGGAGGGTAGGATAGATCAATATAGGGGTTTTTCTCATATCAATTTCGTATTTTAAATACATGCGCAGCATTCCGGGAAGACGCTTTTCCAGGGTTCCTTTCCCATGTATCAAGTCGATCATGGGAGTATCCAGCCAGATCCCCTTCCCAAGTGGAGTGACAACCCCTTTCCCGTTTGCACACTCTCTGATAATGGAGGCGGCGGACACATCTCTGGTTTCCAATGGGTGCATGAAAGCCTCTCCTCCGGCATTGACCAGCATGGCGCCTAGGGAACGGACCTTTTCCGTGACCAGAGCCCCATAAATCTGTTCCGGAAAAGCCACCCCCGTGGGATGGTACTGAAGGGTGTCCTGGTAGAGAAGCTTTGCCCCTGCCCGGTAAGCCAAAACCAGGCCGTCGGCCGTGGCCCCGTAGTGGTTGGAGGTAGGAAATCCCTGATAGTGGAGCCGTCCGGCTCCCCCTGTGGCCAGGATTACAGTTTTTGCCCTGGCTGTTAAAAGCTCTCCTGTTTCCATATTCATAAGAACTGCTCCCGCCGCTCTTCCCTCCTCATCTAAAATGAGTTCAATGGCAGAGGTATAATCAGCTAAGGAAATCGGAAGATTTAATACTTCATCCCGGAGCACTCTCATGATCTCCGCACCTGTATAGTCAGCCGCAGCGTGCATCCGCTTTCTGGAAGTGCCGCCGCCGTGAGTGGTGATCATGTTCCCGTCTTTGTCCTTGTCAAACATCACTCCCAGCTCATTTAACCATTTAAGGGCCCCCGGAGCTTCCATGACCAGTTTCTTTAAAAGCAGGGGACGGTTGGCAAAATGTCCCCCTCCCAGGGCGTCTAAGTAGTGGATCTGGGGAGAATCATTCTCTTTATCAGCGGCCTGGATTCCGCCTTCCGCCATCATGGTGTTGGCATCCCCCAGACGGAGCTTCGTGACGATCAATACCTCTGCTCCTGCCTTGGAAGCCTCAATGGCGGCTGCACAGCCTGCTCCCCCTCCCCCGATGATCAGAACGTCCGTATCATAATCCGGAGATGATAAATCCACATCAGTGTCTTTGATCCGGCTCCTGGCCTGCAAAAGGACTCCCAGTTCTCTGGGCACCTTTTCTCCCTTATTGGGGCCTGCCTTCAGTATGACAAACTCTTCCTCTTTATAATCCGGATGATAGGCTTTCAGCAGCTTTTCCTTTTCTTCGGCCGTCATTCTCCGGGGCTCTGTCTCCATCCGCTCTTTTCTGGTGGCCTCGACCTTTTTTACGGAATCCATCATCTTGGCTGTAAACATGTCTATTCCTCCTACTTTTCGATTTCCCTGGTATTATAAAGGTTCTTCAACTCTTCCAGGGGTTTTGCCATGATCGCTTCGATCAACTCCGTAAAATCACCGGCCTCTACCTCTCTTACCCGGTTGGTTAAGTGCCTTGCCTCCGGAGCCAGATACTTTCCGGTGATCCGTCTGGCTAAAAGACCCACCTGGGGATGGGAAATCCCGGCCGGACACCTGGAAGAACAGATTCCGCACATCACACAGTCAAAGGACTCTTCGGCACATTTTTCCAATTCCCCTCTCTGGGCATATGCGATGTACTGCATGGTGTCCAGGCCCTGGGGACAGCTTTTGGTGCAGGCCGCACACCCGATGCATTTGTAGATTTCCGGATACAGCTCCATCATGACCTGTTCATTGACCGGAACTTCGTTTATGTCATAAACCTCTTTTACCAGAGGGAAAAAGGGAAGGGTGGCTACATACATATTTTCCCGGACCTGGGTCTGGCAAGCCAGGCAGGTCTTTAATTCCCGGTCTCCCTTGATTCGGTAAATCGTTGCACAGGCTCCGCAGAAACCGCACCTGCAGCCGCAGCCCCGCACAAGCTGGTATCCTGCATACTCCATTGCTCCCATTATGGTTAAGTTGGACGGAACCGTGTATTTTTTACCGAACAGATAAACAGTAATCATGTCATTCATTGGTCAACCTCCTAATATTCAGAGGGCAGGACGCCCAATTCATCATAACGGAACACCGGTCCATCCTTGCAGACGTACTTAGAGCCTATGTTGCAGCGCCCGCATTTACCCACTCCGCATTTCATCTTAAGTTCCATGGTCGTATAGATTTCAGTACCGGCAAATCCCATTTCTTCCAGTGCCTGAAGCACAAATTTTATCATAACAGGCGGGCCGCAGACCAAAGCGGTTCTGTCGTTTGAAAATTTCAGTTCCCTGACATAATCAGGCACAAAGGCCACATTCCCATCCCAGCCTTCCTCTGACCGGTCAATGGTCAGATGTACACGAAAGCCCTCCACATTTGACCAGTCCTTCCTCATCTCTTCCAAATTCACCAGGTCCTCTGCAGAACGTGCTCCGTAAACTATATCCACCAGGCCGTAATCCCCTCGGTTATCAATGACGTAATGAATCACAGACCGCAGAGGTGCGATTCCGATCCCTCCGGCGATAAAGAGCAGGTTCTTCCCTTTTAAATCCGTATCAACGGGAAAATAATTGCCATAAGGTCCACGCAGGGCAATTTCCTGCCCCTTTTCCATCTGGTGAAGCCAGTCGGTGAGGCAGCCGCATTTTTTAATGGAAAACTCCATGTAATCCCGGTTGGTTGGTGAGGAAGTGATGGAAAACATGGCTTCCCCAACTCCAGGAATCGATAGCATGGCACACTGACCTGGCATATGTTCAAAGGGTTTTCTGCCCTCTCCCCCATTTACACGGAAGGTTTTCACATCCGGTGTATCCCTTCTTACATCTGTAATCACGCCGATCCCCGGAATCAATACATTGGTTCTGTTACTCATCGTTTCCTCCTTCGGCATCTGACTCTCCTATCGCTTTTATCACCCTGACAATATTTAAGGAAGACGGACATTTGCGCAGACACCTTCCGCAACCCACACAGGAATTTACTCCGCCGTTGTTTTCCGGAAAATATACCAGCTTATGCATGAATCTCTGGCGGAACCGCTGCATTTGGCTGTTTCTGTTATTCCCATGGGACATCTCCGTAAAACCTGGATACATGCAGGAATCCCAGCAGCGGAACTTCCTGATTTCATGGCCTGAGTCATAGTCGCATATATCATAGCACTGGCAGGTGGGGCATAGAAACGTGCAGATCCCGCAGCCGAGGCAGGTGTCGGATAAGGTTTCCCATTGTTCTGATTCAAATAAATCCATGGCCGAATCCGGATGTTCAAACCGGCCAAGACTTAAATCCTTAAGGGGCAGAGCTTCCAGCTTCTTCCGGATCTTTGCTTTCTCCTCCTCTGCCTTTTCGCGGTCTCCCGCCTCAAATAACCCCTCGACTAATTCCGTTAATGCTTCTCCCTTTTCGGTCAGGCTTTTCCAGTAAAGGTCTCCGTCTGCGATCCAGACGGATACATCTCCTCCCGGCCAGGCAGGATCGATGCCAAAGGTTTGGCAAAAACAGGTATCTTCCGGATTCTCACAGGCCAGTGTTACCACATACCCATTCCTTCTTTTGGACTCATAGCAGGAATCACAGGGCGTGCTTAGGAATACCCGGTCCAGGATCTCAAAGCTTCTCCGGTCGCAGGCTCTTACACCAAAATAAACAGAGCTGATTTCCTCCGCTTCTTCTGGAACAATGGAAAGACTTCCCTCTTCTCTCCTGGCACGGTATAACGTTTCCGACTGGGGAAAGAAAAAGGACTTAGGTGAATGATCTGTTAAAAGAGTATCAAGACATACGGTGTCTCCCTCTTTCCATGGAAAGAAGGAGACACTCCCCGCCTTTTCCATGGGAGCATAAACCTGGTGCTCCTTTGAAAGTTCCAAAAAAAGTGCATCAAGACATTTCAATGGCATTTTTAACATGAAGACACACCGCCTTTCCCGTATTCGGCCGAAACTTCCGGATCAGACTCCTTAAACTCCGTTAAGGGAGACTTAGCTTCGGGATTTTCTCCTGCCTGATAGGTTCCGTACCGTTCATTCATCTCCTCAATCATTTTCCGGTTAAGCAAATAGAGAGGAATGTTCTGGGGACAGACCCGGCTGCACTCCCCGCAGTCTGTGCACCTTCCCGCCACGTGGAAGGCTCTTATGATATGAAACAGATTTTCTTCAAAAGCATCGGAATTGGCCTTTGCCTCTATTCCGGAATCCCGGTTGTCAAACACGCATTTGATGCAGCTGCAGGCAGGACATACGTTGCGGCAGGCATTGCAGCGGATGCATTTGGAAAGCTGACCGCGCCAAAAAGCAAAACGTTCTTCTGCAGTCATCTTGTTTAATTTCTCTTCTTCCCCGGAAGGGACCGGAGCCGGAACGGAAAGATCCGATTCTATGATCTGGTCGGAGGCTTTGAAATCATTGCCCTTACAGGAAAGGCATTTAAAGAGAAGACCCTTTTCATCCCTCATTCCTCCGCAGGGAACGCCTAAAATGTAAACCTTTTCCCTGTTTACCCGATTCTCCGATAAAAGCTGGTTAAATCCATAGGTATCGCAGGGCTTTAAAAGGACCAGTACCTTTCCTTCTTTTTCCATTTCTTTTATCAGGAATTTGCTTAAATTCACACCGCAGTGCTCATTGTAAACAAGACGGGAAATACGTTCCCGGCTCCGGAACAGGACGGGAGCCGCGTCATAGTCAAAGAGTCCTTTTTCCCATGCCAGAATCCGGTTTACCTCTCCATGATCCCAGAGCTTTTTACACGTTTCTTTTATAGTCTCTTCTATGGCATGCATCGTAAATCCCTCAGCTTTCTGTTTGGTCCCAGTTCTTTTATCGTCTGGGTGAAGGCATTCATGGTCGCAGAGAACTTGGCACCCTCTGCTGCGGAAATCCATTCCACCCTGGTTCTTTCCCTTTCGATTCCCAGGTAGTCCAACATGTCAAACAAAAGGGCCATCCTTCTTCTGGTATAGTAATTGCCTGTGGAATAATGGCAGTCACCCGGATGGCAGCCGGCTAAGATCACACCATCTGCCCCCTTTTCAAAGGCCCTTAACAGGAATATGGGATTTACCCTGCAGGAACAGGGAACCCGGATAATCTTTACTTCTGCCGGATAGGAAGATCGGCTGGATCCTGCCAGATCGGCCCCTGCATAGCTGCACCAGTTGCAGCAAAATGCCAGGATGAGAGGCCGGAACTCCTTGTTGCTGTTATCTTCTATCTGCATATCGCATCTACCTCCGCCATAATCTGTTTTGCAGTAAATCCCCTTAAGTCCATGGCTCCGCTTGGGCAGGTTACCGTACAGGCTCCGCAGCCCTGGCACACCGCCTCGTTTACCACAGCGATCCTCCGCGTTTTCCTGACCCCATGATCCCAGATCTCTCTCACTTCGTAGTCAATCGCTCCGTATGGACAGACTTTGGAACAGCCCGAACACCCGCTGCACAAACGTTCCTCAGCCTTTGCCACTTGAGGGTTATTAAGAAGCTTCTTTCTGCTTAAAAGACCGATGACCTTTGCTGCGGCTGCTCCTGCCTGGGCCACTGTCTCCGGAATGTCTTTGGGACCCTGGCAGGTTCCTGATAAGAATATTCCTGCAGTGGGACTTTCTACGGGCCGCAGCTTTGGATGGGCCTCCGTAAAAAAGTCGTTGGTGTCCATGCTGGCCGTGAGCATCGTAGCCAAAGGCCTGGCTGATTTATCCGGCTCTATGGCCGTTGCCAATACCACCATATCCGTATGTAACAGAAGCTGTTCTCCGGTCAGTAAGTCGGATGCCTGTACTAACAGCTTACCGTCCTTTTGCTCCATGACCTTTCCCACCATACCTTTCCGGTAATCAACGCCGTAATCTTCCACTGCCCTGCGGTAAAATTCGTCGAAATTCTTTCCCGGTGTGCGTACGTCAATGTAAAATACATGAACATTGATGTCCGGATATTTATCACGGATCATCATGGCATGTTTGGCCGTGTACATGCAGCAGATCTTGGAGCAGTAGCTCTTCTCCCTGCAGGATTCCCCACGGGAACCGACACACTGGACAAATACCATATCGCTTGGATGTTTACGGTTGGAGGGCTTTATCAGTTCTCCTTTTGTGGGGCCGGCGGCATTCATCAGCCGTTCCAGTTCTAAGGAAGTGATGACATCGGGACTTTTGGAATACTGGAATTCGTCAAACCGTTCCAGGGATATGGGCTGAAACCCTGTGGCAGCTACAATGGCTCCATATTTTCTGGTGATCATCTCATCCTGCTGGTCAAAATCAATGGCTCCCACGCCGCAGGTCTTTTGGCATATGCCGCATTTACCGGTTTTAAAATGAATGCAGGCTTCCCTGTCAATGGACGGTATATTGGGGATTGCCTGGGCAAATGGGATATAAATAGCAGTCCGGTTATCCAGCCTTTCATTAAATTCGTTTCCTGTTTTCTTAGAAGGGCATTTTTCCGTACATGCTCCACAGCCCGTGCACTTCTCTTCCAGTATGCTTCTGGCTTTTTTCCGGATATCAACGGTGAAATTCCCCACAAATCCTTTTACCTTCTCCACTTCACTGTAGGTAAACAAACGGATCTTCTCGTGAGCTGCTGCGTCCACCATCTTAGGTGTGAGGATACAGGCCGCACAGTCCAAAGTTGGAAACGTCTTATCAAGCTGTGCCATTTTCCCACCTATGGTAGGTGATTTCTCTACAATATCAACTTCAAATCCTGCATCCGCGATATCAAGGGCCGTCTGGATTCCCGCAATTCCTCCTCCGATCACCAGAGCCCGCTTTGTCACCGGGGTTTCTCCCGATGTCAGCGGTTCGTTAAACCGGACCTTGGCAATTGCCGCCTTGGCTAAGAGAATTGCTTTTTTCGTTCCTTCTTCTTTATCTTTATGGATCCAGGAGCATTGCTCCCTGATATTGGCGATTTCCACCATGTAAGGATTCAGGCCCGCAGCCTGTGCAGCTTTGCGGAACGTGGCCTCATGCATGCGCGGGGAGCAGGAGCACACCACAATTCCGGTCAGTCCTTTTTCCTTTATGGCGTTTTGAATCATAAGCTGGCCGGCTTCCGAACACATGTAGGAATAATCAGATGCAAAAACAACGTCTGGTTCTTCCCTAACGGCTCCTGCGACCTTACTTACATCCACAGTAGCCGCAATATTGCTTCCGCACCAACAGACAAAAACTCCTATTTTCTGCAAATTCTTCCCTTCCTTTCTTTTGTCACCTGCTGTATTTTCTGAATGCCGCCATAAGGGCCTGCTGAGGAAGCGAAGGATCCAGCCGGTTTGCCACATCCTGTGGTTTCAGCCGATTGCCCTCCGACGCCCTTAACTTTAAGACCTGTACGGCTTCTATGAGTTTCTGAGGCTTTACCCCTCTGGGGCACCGCTCCTCACAGACCAGACAGGACATACAGTAATACTGGGATTCCGATTCCAAAAGAGGGGTGATATGATTGTTTTGAACCATTTCTACAAATTGATGAGGGTGATATTCCATCTTTTCAAATGCAGGGCAGGAAGCGGTACATTTTCCGCATTTCATGCATTTTAAGGGATTCACACCGCTGATCCATAAAATTTCTTCCCTCACGTTTCTTCCTCCTGTTCTTTCACTCCCAAAGCTTCCGCAAAAAGTTCCGTAAAATAGTAGACCGGAATGCCATCTTTCAGACCGCCGTTTTCCAGATTGTATTTACATAGAGGACAGGCTGTAATCATGCCTTCCGCCCCCCGGTCCATAGCAGCTTCCATAATAGAGGAACTTTTTTTAGAAGCAAATTCCTCATCTTCCATGGTCACATACCCGCCGCAGCACTCGTTTTTTAAAGCGTAGTGAACCGGTTTTGCACCGATTGCAAGAAGAAACTCTTCCATAATCGATGGATTTTCCGGATCGTCAAAATTCATTACTTCATAAGGCCTTAAAAGCAGGCAGCCATAATAGGGAGCTATCTTCTTTCCATTAAGAGGTTGTTTTACTTTTTCCCTGATCCGGTCAAAGCCTATCCGGTCGCGAAGCAGTTCTAAGTAGTGGATCACCTTTGTCTCACCTTCATAACCATTCTCAGGTTCCAGATAAGCGTTGATCTTCCTCCTGATTTCTCCGGAGGTCTTTACATCCTCATTGACCCTTTTTAACACGTGGTGGCATGCAGAACATACAGTCACCAGATCCTGCTTTTTATCTCCGGCCTCTCTTAATGCGCGCACAGGAGAAAGGCGTGTAGCCAGTTCGTCTGCCATTCCAGGGTAGACGCCTCCGCAGCATTGCCAGTCTTCTATCTCTTCCAGCTCAATCTCAAATATTTGGGCACAATCTCTGGCATAGCGGTCCAGCTTCTTCGCCTTTGCCTTCAATGTGCAGCCCGGATAATAGCTGTAAACCATTGTATAAAACCTCCCAACCTCTTACATTGATAATAATTTATCATACATCAGAAGTGAGCGGAATCATTGGAAAGTATTGAACACATTATGTAAGTAAAATAAATGGACTTGCGTTTCTTACTTACGTAATTCATTCTTTACTTTCCTATTCTTCTTTTTTCGCCAGGGTTTTCCTATAATGATTAAAAACAAAAGGAAAAGGAGAATTTTTATGGCAAAGTATGTAATGGCATTGGATGCGGGCACAACAAGTAACCGGTGTATCCTATTCAATGAAAAAGGGGAAATCTGCAGCGTTGCTCAAAAGGAATTTACCCAGTATTTTCCAAAACCCGGCTGGGTAGAGCATGATGCAAATGAGATCTGGTCCACGCAATTGGGGGTTGCAGTGGAAGCTATGTCCAAGATAGGTGCTTCTGCAGAAGACATTTCTGCAATCGGAATCACCAACCAGAGAGAAACTACTATCGTATGGGATAAGGCAACCGGCGATCCCGTTTATCACGCAATTGTATGGCAATGCCGCAGAACCTCTGAATACTGTGATTCCTTAAAGGCAAAAGGATTGGTCGATACCTTCCGCTCCAAAACCGGACTGGTCATTGATGCCTATTTTTCCGGAACCAAATTAAAATGGATTCTGGACAACGTAGAGGGTGTGAGGGAAAGGGCTGAAAGAGGAGAACTTTTATTCGGAACCGTTGAAACATGGCTGATTTGGAAACTGACGAAGGGACGGGTTCACGTAACCGATTACTCCAACGCCTCCCGTACCATGATGTTTAATATCAATACCTTAGAATGGGACGATGACATTCTTACAGAACTTAACATTCCAAAGTCCCTGCTTCCCCAGGCAAAACCCTCAAGCTGCATATACGGGGAATCGGACTCTCAGTTCTTTGGTGGTCCTATTCCGGTCAGCGGCGCTGCAGGGGATCAGCAGGCAGCACTTTTCGGTCAGACCTGCTTTACTGCCGGTGAAGCTAAAAATACATATGGAACCGGATGCTTCTTACTGATGAACACCGGAGAAAAGCCAGTATTCTCCAGCAACGGCCTGGTAACTACCATTGCCTGGGGACTGGATGGAAAAGTGAATTATGCCCTGGAGGGTTCCATCTTCGTAGCAGGAGCTGCCGTCCAGTGGCTTCGGGACGAACTGAAATTCATTGATTCTGCCCAGGATTCTGAATATATGGCCCGCAAGGTAAAGGATACCAACGGCTGTTACGTCGTTCCTGCTTTTACAGGACTGGGGGCTCCCCATTGGGATCAGTACGCCAGAGGAACTGTGGTGGGAATTACCCGTGGCGTGAACAAGTGCCACATCATCCGCGCTACCCTGGATTCCCTGGCCTATCAGGTCAATGACGTACTGCAGGCAATGAGATCGGATTCCGGAATCGAACTGGCCTCCTTAAAGGTTGACGGAGGAGCCAGTGCCAACAATTACCTTATGCAGACCCAGGCAGATATCATAAATGCACCTGTAAACCGCCCTCAATGTGTGGAAACTACTGCTATGGGCGCCGCCTATCTGGCAGGACTGGCAGTGGGATATTGGGAAAACAAAGAAGATGTTATAAAGAACTGGGCCATTGACAGAACCTTTGAACCTGTTATCAGCGAGGAAGAAAGAACGAATAGGATCAATGGATGGAACAGAGCTGTGAAATATTCCTTTGATTGGGCAAAAGAAGATTAGAAAACTAAATAAAAGTTTCAGGGAGGAAACGTATGTTAATGTATATAGCAGAATTTTTAGGAACTATGATTTTGATTTTGCTTGGAGACGGCGTAGTCGCCAATGTTAACCTGGATAAGTCCGGTATGAAGGGTGGAGGATCCATCCAGGTCTCCTTTGCATGGGGGTTTGCGGTTATGATTCCTGCTTTCATCTTCGGTGCAGCTTCCGGAGCCCATTTTAATCCGGCTGTTACCGTAGCCCTGGCAGCAGACGGAAGCCTTCCATGGGACCTGGTTCCGGGATATGTGATCGCACAGTTTGCAGGAGCATTTACCGGTGCCGTCCTGGTTTACTTATTGTTTAAGGATCAGCTTGACGCAACGGAGAGCCAGGCCACGAAACGAGGTGTTTTCTGTACTTCACCTGCGATTCCCAACACCGGCCGCAACTTTTTAAGCGAAGCTATCGGAACATTCGTTCTTGTATTTGCCATTAAAGGCATCGGACAGACCGGAGCAGTTCCTGGACTTAGTAACCTTTTTGTGTTTGGAATCATCGTTTCCATCGGTATGTCCCTTGGTGGTTTAACCGGATACGCCATCAATCCTGCCAGAGATTTAGGACCCAGGCTTGCTCACGCCGTCCTTCCCATCAAGGATAAAGGCAGTTCCAATTGGAAATATGCTCCCATCGTGTTATTCGGGCCTCTGATCGGTGCCTTAGCTGCAGTGCTTCTCTACAGCGCGATCCCCTGGGCATAAATATTTCTTTGCTATCCTGTAAATGTGACCAATAAGAAAAGGCCGGAACACCTGCCAAGTGTTTCCGGCACTTTTCTCACTCTGCCAGGCACTCCTCTTCGATTATGTAACGGTAAACAACACTGGGCCTTCCTCCAGTATTATAATCAATGTCACTGATAACCCTCTGTTTTTCCAACAGATAGTTCATGTACCTTCTGACCGTCACACTGGACAACCGGACCTCTTTAGCAATCATATCGCTTGTCATTGGATCCAGCTGGTGCATCTTCATATAATCCAATATACTGCTTAGAGTAGCTTCCTGGATTCCCTTGCTGTTTTCTTCTGCCAGGGGCAAAGAAGAGATGTAAAAAAGCTTATCTAATTGGGACTGGGAGAAATTACGGGGCTTCAGCAGTTCCTGGCTTTTCGTGAACTTCTCCAAAGCATGGTTAAACCTGGTATATTCAAATGGCTTTATCAGATAGTCGATAATTCCAAGCGAAAGAAATTTCTTAACATGCTTTACATCATTAGCGGAACTTACTACGATGACATCCAGATCCTTCTCCTGTCTCCGGATCTCCCGCAGAAGCTCCATTCCATCCATTTTCGGCATATACAGTTCTGTGATGGCCAAATCTACGGAATGCTCCTCTAAGTAGTTCAGAGCATCCTGCCCATTGCTAAAACAACCGCATACTTCCATATCTTTATTTAATTCTACAAAATGACGGTTAATAGAAGCAACGATTGGGTCATCTTCAATGATGATTGTCTGATACATATTTTTCAACCCCTCCTGAAAATAATGGCTTCAAATAAGATCCCTTTTTTCATCCAACAAAAAAGCGCACCAAAAGACAACTTTTCAGTTGTCCTGCTGCGCTCTCATTCTCTCTGGACTGATATAAATTATTATAACATACCATAAACTCTATTTCAATAACGAATCCGGCCCAATTCCCTATATTCCGTCCCTGACTGCCTGAAGCTGCCTGGTCAGTTCCGGAACGATTTTCTTCCAGTCACCGGTAATCCCGTAATCTGCGACCTCAAAAATGGGGGCGCTTTCATCTTTATTGATTGCAATGATCAGATCAGACTCTTCCATACCTGCCACATGCTGGATTGCCCCGGAGATTCCAACGGCAAAATACACATTGGGACGAACGGTCTTTCCGGTCTGGCCCACCTGTAGGTCCTTAGGCTCCCAGCCTGCGTCCACAACGGCCCTTGAGCAGCTTACCTCTCCGCCCAGTGCATCTGCAAGCTCCTTCAGAAGGTGGAAGTTTTCCGGACCGCCTATGCCACGTCCCCCTGACACCAGAATTTTAGCGTCCATAATGTCTGCTGTTTCATTTACGGCTTTCACAATCTCCAGGATCTCTGTATCCTTCCTGCTATAATAGCCAGGATTGAATTCCTCAATCACAGCCTTTCTTCCCTCAATCTTCCCGGCGGTACGCATTACTCCCGGACGGACTGTGGCCATCTGTGGACGATGATTGGGGCAGGCGATGGTCGCTATGGTATTGCCGCCGAAAGCGGGGCGGGTCATCAGAAGCTGATTATGCTTCTGCTCCTTATCCTGAACTGTATGTAACGGAAAATCCCCGATTTCCAGCTTGGTACAATCAGCAGTGAGCCCTGTTGCAATTCTGGCAGATACCTTGGGCCCTAACTCTCTTCCCACAGCAGTTGCGCCTATGAGAACGATTTCCGGCTTGTATTTCCCAATTGCAGAAGCAAGTGCATGGGTATAGGGCTCCGCACGGTATTCTGTAAACTCCGGTCCATCCACGACGATCACCCTGTCGGCACCATATGCGGCAAGTTCATCCGCCAATCCCATGATTCCATAACCAATGAGCACTGCGGTCACATCTGTCTTTAAATCCTTCGCAAGTTCTATTCCTTTTCCAAGCAATTCAAAAGCAATGCTGTTTAACCGGTGATCTGTCTGCTGTGCAAAAACGCAGATCCCTTTGTATTCTTCCAAATTCATATTGCCTTTCTCCCCTCTCTTCCGCTAAATAACATGTCTTTCCTTTAACTTTTCCACAATCAATGCAGCAGATTCCATAGGGGTTCCATTAATCATCTCTCCCGTTCCCTTTTTCACCTTGTCGGAAGCCTTTGCGATCTGGGTGGGGGAGCCTTTTAGTCCGATGTCGGTATCCGCTACGTCTTTTAAATCCCCTCTTCCCCATACCGTAATATCCGCATCATATGCATCAAAGATCCCGCCCGGCGTCATATAACGGGGCTCGTTAAGCTCAGAAAGCGCTGTAATCAGGCAGGGAAGCTTTGCTTTTAAAACGTGATACCGGTCCTCAAACTGACGCTCTGCAATCACACAGTCTCCCTCTACCCGGATCTTCTGGGCATAGGAAATCACCGGAATGCCTAAATGTTCGGAAAGCTGGGGCCCAACCTGAGCGGTATCCCCATCAATGGCCTGACGTCCTGTAATAATCAGATCGTATTCCAGATTTCTGACTGCTCCGGCCAATGTAGAGGAAGTTGCCCACGTATCAGCGCCTCCCAGCACCCGGTCTGTTATTAGAATTGCCCGATCCGCTCCCATGGCCAGGGCCTCCCTCAATACCTCTTCCGCTTTGGGAAGTCCCATGGTGACAACAGTCACTTCCCCGCCATGTAAGTCCTTTAGGCGAAGGGCTGCTTCCAGTCCGGCTTTGTCGTCCGGGTTCATGACACTTGCCATGGCTCCCCGGTCCAGAGTGCCGTCCGGCTTGAATTTTACCCCGTTTTTTGTATCGGGTACCTGTTTGATACAGACTACTATTTTCACAACAAGCCCTCCTTATTTTAAAATATTCCCGGATATGACCATGCGCTGCACCTCCGAGGTTCCCTCGTATATTTCCGTGATTTTGGCATCCCGCATCATGCGTTCCACCTCGTATTCCCTGATATATCCGTAACCACCATGGAGCTGTACCGCTTTTGTGGTCACATCCATGGCGGCCTCCGCCGCATATAGCTTTGCCATGGCTGCTTCCACGCTGTAGTTCTTTTGGGTGTCTTTTGCCATAGCAGCCTGATATACCAGCAGCCTTGCTGCTTCAATTCTGGCTGCCATATCTGCCAACTGAAACTGGGTATTCTGGAACTGGGCGATGCTGCGGCCAAACTGCTTTCTTTCCTTAACGTATTTTACCGTGGAATCAAAGGCTCCTTCCGCGATGCCCAGAGCCTGGGCAGCAATGCCGATCCTTCCGCCGTCTAAGGTATGCATGGCGATCTGAAATCCCTTTCCCTGGATTCCAAGTAAGTTTTCTTTCGGGATGCGGCAATCCGTGAAAATTAATTCATAGGTAGAAGAACCTCTGATCCCCATTTTCTTTTCCTTTGTCCCGAAAGAAAAGCCGGGAGTCCCTTTATCCATTAAAAAGGCGGAGATTTCCTTTAACTTTTTCCCGTGCTTTTCCACCGTGCCGGTCACAGCGATAATGACGTAGACATCGGCTTCTTTCCCATTGGTGATAAAGCACTTGGAACCATTTATTACCCAGTGGTCTCCATCCAGTACTGCCTTTGTCTGCTGTCCCTGGGCATCGGTGCCTGCCCCGGCCTCCGTCAGTCCAAAGGCGCCAAGCTTCTTCCCGGAAGCAAGGTCTGGAATGTACTTTTGCTTTTGAGCTTCGCTCCCATAGGTAAGTATTGGATCAATACAAAGAGAAGTGTGGGCGGATACTATGACGGCGGTTGCCGCACATGCTTTGGCAAGTTCCTCCACGCACATAACGTATGTAAGGGGATCACAGCCCTGTCCGCCGTATTCCTTAGGAACCGGTATTCCCAGGAATCCGTTTTTTGCCATTTTTTCAACGGTTGATTTTGGAAATATTTCCGTTTCGTCGGTCTCCTGTGCCAGAGGCTTTGCTTCTTTTTCAGCAAACTGCCGGAACAGGCTTCTTGCGAGAAGATGTTTTTTCGATAAATTAAAATCCATGCTTATGCTCCTTCATTTTTTATACCATAAGTCCGCAGTGAAGCTCACAGAACCTGCGGTTTAGCGAGCTCACGGGCAGTCGCCTTCTAACATCTGCTGAAGCTGCTTTGCAGCCGAGCTTAAGGGCCGGCGGCTGTCGCTGACAATGCAGATACTTCGTTCCGGTATCTGTTCATGCAGCTTTATTTCTACGATCTCTCCCTTTTCAAGGGCCGGCCGGGCCAGCTCTTCGGGAACAAATCCAATTCCTAAGTTCTGCACGATTACCGGAAGAATCAAGTCAATTCCTGCCACTTCAATGGCCGGCTGCATGACCAGACCGCAGTTATGGTAGAACTCCTGGAAAAAGGCAAAGGTCGTTGTGACGTTTGACATGGTTATTAACGGAAGGGTGGAAAGTTCCGAAAGGTAACTGGTTTTTCCGCTGTATTCCTCATACTTCTTACCCCCTGCCAGAAGACTGCAAAAGGTCTTTACCTTGACTGACTTTATGTTCTCATCGCAGTAAAACGGCGTTGTAATAATTCCCAAATCAATTTTCCCTGCCTTCAGTTCACTTAAGGTCTGGGGCGTGTTATAGGTAAAGATGTTTAACCTGACCTGAGGAAATTGTTCTTTAAACTGATGAAGCCCAGCCAGCAGATAGGAATGCATTGCCATCTGGGTAGCTCCCACGTTGATCTGCTCAATCTGTTTCCCAAGTCTCTCCTTTAAGGCTTCCTCGCCCTGCATAAACTGCATACAGGCAGGGGCCACATAGCTGTAAAGCAGTTCTCCTTCACTGGTTAAGACAACGCCCTTTTTCGACCGTATAAACAGCTTGCAGCCCAGCACGTTTTCAAGGTTCTGTATATAGCAGGTCACAGAAGGCTGACTGGTTAAAAGAGCATTGGCAGCCCTTGTGAAATTCTTATACTTAGCAACATAATAAAAAACTTTGTAATGTTCAAAATTGGCCGACATACCGATTCCCTCTTTTCTTTTATTGTTTTTTCCTATCGGTATCCATCAGATATTCGTATCGGTATCCGGATTGACAAAGGCTCCTTCCTGCTGTTACACTGTTTCAAAAGGAGGGTTTGCCATGACAGGAACAAGAGAGCAGATTGAAATGATTCTCAATAAGAAGGTGCGCCCGGCTTTGGCCAAACACGAAGGCGACGTCACGGTACTGAGCCTGGAAAACAACATTTTGAAAGTCCGGTTAACCGGCAAATGTTCCGGATGTCCCGCAGCCGGCCGCACCAACGAAGAACTGATTGCGGCTGAAATCAAAGCCGCTTTTCCCTCTGTCACAGATGTAGTTCTGGTAGAGGAAACCAGCCAGGAATTACTGGATGCGGCAAGGAGACTGCTGGGGCTCTCTTCTTAAAGACTAGTGATACCTTCCAGGTCCGGATGATATCTATCCGGACCTGGAACCGGGCATCTCTGCAGGACCCGGTATTTCTTACATACCATATATCCCGTGATAATACAAGGCTTTTCCGCATTAGTACGGCTCCGAAAAACGCCTTTCAAATTCTTCTTTAAGTCCTTCCTGAAAATCCGGATGGGAAATCTTAACCAGCGCTCTGGCCCGTTCCCTTAACGTCTTTCCCTTCATACGGGCGATCCCTTGTTCCGTCACAATATAATCCACATCATTTCTGCTGGTCGTCACGGCTGCTCCTTCCGAAAGGAAAGGAACGATTTTCGATACGCTTCCCCCCTTTGTGACAGAAGGGAATGCAATAATGGAACGTCCGCCCTTAGACGCAGCTGCACCTCTCACAAAATCCACCTGTCCTCCCACGGCGGAATATTGCTTTAATCCAATGGCTTCTGCACACACCTGCCCCATCAAGTCGATCTGCAGCGCAGAATTGATGGATACCACGTTGTCATTTTGGCTTATGACAAAGGGATCATTTACATAACTCACAGGCATTAAAGACACGGCCGGATTGTCATTTACAAAGTCATACAGCCTTCTTGTACCAAGCATAAAGGTAACGACCATTTTCCCTTTGTCAATGTTCTTTCTTTTTCCTGTAATGACTCCTTTTTCATATAAATCTACCACTCCATCAGATACCATCTCGGAATGGATTCCCAGATCCTTTTTATCGTCCAGACACCTTAAAACCGCATCCGGTATGGCTCCGATTCCAAGCTGGAGACAGTCTCCATCCCGTACAAGGGAAGCAATGTGCCTTCCGATGGAAGCCTCTGTTTCGCCGATCTTGGAATTTCCATGTTCAAGAACTGGCTCGTTACTTTCCACAATGGCCGCCAGTCTGCTGACATGGATAAAATTGTCACCCATGACCCTTGGCATATTGGGATTCACAGACCCGATCACCCTGGTCTTTGGATTTTGCCCCGCTTCCTTTGCAAAATCACAGGAAATGCCATAGCTGCAAAAACCATGCTCATCCGGCGGAGATAAGGTGACTAAAAATACATCCGCAGGCTCCACATTTACCACATAATCCGGAATCTGATAAAAGAAGCAGGGCGTATAATCCCCTTTTCCCGCTGCAATGTGGTTTCTGCTGGCAGGGCCTACAAATAAGTTGTTAAAGCTGAAATGCCGCTCCATTCCAGGCCCTAAATACTTACATGGTCCCAGATCGTGCTGCTGGACAATGCGTATGTTCCTAAGGTCCTGCCGAACCGCATAATCCACCATGGCATTCACAAGAATCCCGGGTTCTGAAGCCGCATGGGCGATCAGTACCGTATCTCCGGAATGAATCTCCTTCACAGCCTCCTCCGGCGTTTTTAACTTTGAGGCATAAATTTTTCTCCAGTCCATACTCCTACACCTCCAGGTATTTTTCAGCAAAACGTTTTTCAAATTCCAACGAAAGTTCTTCCCTAAACTGAGGAGCAGCGATCCGGATCAACTGACGGGCTCTGTCTCTTAAGGTACGCCCCTTCATCCTTGCAATCCCATATTCCGTCACAACATAGTCCACGTCGTTTCTGCACGTGGTCACAGTCGCCCCATAAGTCAAATAGGGGACAATCCTTGAAATGGTTCCCTTTTTGGCAGTGGATGAAAATGCAAGGATGGAACGCCCGCCCTTTGAGAACGCGGCTCCCCGGATAAAGTCCACCTGCCCGCCGATTCCGGAAAACTGCTTTAGGCCCATAGCCTCCGAACAGGCCTCTCCCATTAAATTCACTTGCAAAGATGAATTGATGGATACCATGTTATCATTGCGCCCAATGATCCCGGGGTTATTGACATAATCCACCGGAGCCATATAAATGCAGGGATTGTTATCTGCAAAATCGTACAGCCGCCTGGTTCCCATAAGGAAGGACACCACCATCTTATCCGGATTAAAATTTTTGGCGCTGCAATTAACAACGCCTTTCTCATATAAATCCACGATGCCGTCGGACAGCATTTCTGAATGGATCCCCAGGTTTTTCTTACCTCCTAGGAATTTTAAAACAGCATCAGGAATCCCCCCGATTCCAAGCTGCAAGCAGTCCCCATCTTTTATTAAAGAAGCAATATGCTCCCCAATGGCCAGTTCCACGTCCCCGCTCTCAGGTATTAACAACTCCGTCACCGGCGTATCGTCTTCTACGATCACATCTATGTCCCTGATATGGATAAAGCAGTCCCCGTGAGTCCTTGGCATGGTGGGATTCAATACCCCAATTACCTTAACTCCCTCAATCTCCGCAGCCGGTTTGGTGTAATCACAGGCCACACCAAAGCTGCAGTAACCATGCTCATCCGGCAAGGAAAAGGTTGCTAAAAGCACATCCGGTTTTAAGAAAGAACGGAACAAATCCGGTATCTGGTAAAAGAAACAGGGGGTAAAATCTCCCCGGCCGCTGTTGACACAGTCTCTGGTATTGGCCCCCAGAAAAAAACTGTTCTGCCTGAAATGTTTTTCCATTCCCGGCCGGGCATAAAGAGAGTGCCCCATATCGATCTGCTGATTGATCTCAATGTCTCTCAAATCCATTTTTACAACATAGTCCACCATGGCATCCACCAGTTTCACCGGTTCTCCCACCGCATGGCTGATGACCACCCGGTCGCCGGACTTAATGACTTTTACTGCCTCTTCCATCGTTTTAAGCTTTGACGCATATAGTTCTTTCCAGTTCACACTCCCAAACCTCCCTGTTGAAATCTATTTAAGCACGCCTTAATCCCGGATCTTTGCAATTTCTTTTGCAAGCTCTTTCTTCTTTCCAATGTTACCCTGGCGGGAAATCATGATCCTCTGGGCCTGGGGAGAACCGGCACCATGCATGGATTCGGTCCGGTAACCCACTGCTGCGGTTCCAAGGGTCAGGTTCTCGATCAGGCGAAGAATCTTAAGGCGGTTTTCTGTAGAAACTCCGGCCGTTCCCTTTAAGTATTTCTCCACCATGGGACCGACGACCGGACTTCTTAAATCCTTTTCAGAAGGGGCTGTCACCATAAAGCCTCCAGCAATGTCTTCCGCCAGCCGCGCAATCTCATAGGGGTATCTGGTAACATTCTGCTTACAGACGTTGGCAAGCAAAAGATCAATCAGATAATTTCCGGATTCCGTAGGCTTTCCTTCCGCGGAACAGGCAATTCCGCAGCAATAGAGAGTCTCATTTAAATGGACCATTTCGATGAGTTTATCCTTAATATGGGAAGCTTTTGGCACTCCGTTATAATCTGCAGCCAATGCGGCGGCACCGATTAAAACATCTCCCACTCCCACCTTGCAGCCGCCATAGGACTGTCTGTGGTAGCCTGCAAAGCGTTCCACCAGCATGCCTGCAAACTCATATTCTCCATTTAAGAAAATCCTGTCATTGGGCACAAACACATCGTCAAACACAACCAGGGCCTCTACGCCTCCGAATTCACTGTTTCCCACATCCATGGAAGAGCCTTCCAGCTTTCTGGTATCGCAGGACTGCCTGCCGATTATCATGGTAATTCCTTCTGCGTCCGTCGGCACGGCAAACGATACGGCAAAATCCTTATCTTCCGGCCCCATGGCTACAGTAGGCATAACAATTACTTCCTGGGAATTGATAATGCCCGTCTGATGGGCCTTCGCCCCTCTGACTACGATCCCATCCTCCCGCTGCTCCACCACCCGAAGATACAAATCCAAATCCGGCTGAGCGTGAGGGGCCAGACTTCTGTCGCCCTTTGGGTCAGTCATTGCGCCATCCACCGTAAAGTCACGGTCCTGAACCATGCGTAGGTAACTTTTAAAATTCTCATGGTAGTTCGTGGAGTACTTTTTATCAATCTCATAGGTGGTAGACCATACTGCATTAAACGCATCCATTCCCACGCACCGCTGGAAACAGGATGCGGTCTTCTGGCCGCAGAGCCTTTGCATCTTTACTTTTTTTATTAGATCATCCGTATTCCTGTGAATGTTGGCAAAACGGTTGATCTTCCGGCCATCCTCTAAAGTTACGGTCATCAGATCCTCATATTCCGGCATCTGTGCCAAATCATAGGTCGCTTTTACCGAATTAAGAGATGGACGTAATACCGGGTTGTCAACCGGATCGTCAATTTTTTCCCCGAACATATAAACATTTAAATTCATTTTTCGCATGCTTTCCACATACTCTTCCCCTGTCATCAATGCCATTGCTACTTCCTCCTTTTTTGATACGAATTCAATAAAGTTCCCTGTAAATTTTCAAAACCCGCGCTTCGTCCAGGGGAACGAAATTGTTGGCCATAAGCCTCCCCTGACACTCCATAACGCTCTTAGCAAACACCGGAAGCTCCTCCGGCTTTACCCCGTATTCATGCAGGGGCTTCTTGGGAAGAACCGTTCCCAGCAGTTCATCCAGCTTTTCATAGACCTCTTCCTCGCCGCAACCCAAAAGTTCAGAAAGGCACTGGTTTAAGACTGCAATTTCCCCGTCCCTGCGTATTTCCATATAGTTTTTCAGCACTCCGGTAAACATGGCATAGTTGCTTTCCCCATGAGCCACATGATAACTGCCTCCCAGAGGATAGCTGGTGGCGTGAACTGCCGCACAGCCGGCAGTCCCAAAAGCAATTCCTGCGTAATTGCTGGCAATCAGGAAATCTTTCATCAGGGGCTCTAACGCTTCTCTACCGTCAGCCGCTATTTTCTGATACCCCTTAATGATCATTTCAATGGCTTTGTATCCGAACAGCTTCGAATACGGCGTAGCCTTGGGAGATAAACTGGATTCCACGGCGTGGACCAGAGCATCAATGGAACTGGCTGCAAATACGCCAAAGGGAAGTCCGTTTAAAAGCTCCGGGACCAATACCGCATCGTCCGCATACATAGCGGGCGATACCAAGCCCATTTTCGTTCCCAGCCTGGTCCTATTGATAATGGAAATATTAGTTACCTCGCTGCCGGTCCCGCAGGTAGTCGGAAGAATTACCAGCTTCCTTCTCTTTTTTGCGGAAGCCGGGTCCTTGTAAAGGGAATCTAAGGAATCACCTGACGAGACAGCCAGCACTTTGGCTATGTCGATCACCGTACCGCCTCCTATGGCAATAATCCTTTGGCACTCCCTTCTCTCCGCTGCCTCAAGGATCTGGTCCACCATAACGTCCGTTGGTTCTCCTCTGCCGTATTCTTCCTGGAAAATCGTCTGCACCTCCAGCCCCAGGTTTCCAAAACAAGGATTATATATGTATTCATTGGTTAATACCAGATCGCCTCTACCGAGCTTAAATTCCTTTGCAAATTCGGCGCAGGTATCGTAGTAAGAGATTTGTGTTTTTAATATTAATTCAGTCATGGCAGCCCTCCCTATGAAAATATCTCTTCATCCGACGGCTGCTTCCAGTTCTTCTTAACCAGAACGATCCTGCTCTTATTCATCAGATGGGTATAAAACAGGTTTTCGCTGATGGCGTTATTGCCCCAGCTTCCGCAGCCCAGGGTCGTGGTAGGATTTAAAGAATTGGCAAAGGCCCCTCCTGCCATGCTGGAACTGATCTGGTTGACCATTACCCGGCTTACGGGAAGCTTAACACCTGCATATTCGATGTGGGCCCGATTGTCCGACTGAATATCTGCAGAATGACCTTCCCCTTCCACCAATAAATTCTGGTAAGCAATCTCTACGGCTTCCTCCCAGGTTTTGTAGCTGTAGGCGGCCATTATGGGACACATTTTCTCCTTGCTCCACACAATCCCTGCTCCATACCTTTCCGGTTTGACAACAATCACCTTCCTGTCCTCAGGAATAGAAATCCCTGCCATCCATGCTATGGCCTGCACGGACTGGCCTACCACATGCTTACTGATGGTTCCATCCGGGAACACCACTTTTGCCAGCTTAGCCGTCACGTCCGGATCGTCAATCACATATGCCCCCTGGTCCTTGAACTCCTTCAAGATCTCTTCATAATCCTTCTCCGGGGCGATGATGCTCTGGGTACCGGAACAGATGATGCCATTGTCAAAGATACGGCTGGCAATCATACGGCCTGCAGCCTCTTTGTAATTGATTCCTTCGTCTATCAATCCCTGCACATTGCCGGGTCCAACGCCATAGCTGGGCTTTCCGCTGGAATATGCGGACTTTACCATTGCCATACCGCCGGTCGCAATCACTGCGTCACAGGCTGCCATGAGTTCTGTAGTCCGTTCTACACTGGGTTCTTCCATAACAAGAAAGATATCCCTTGGCACTCCCATCCGGTCTAATTCCTTATAATACAGATCTGCTACGGCAGCCGCGCATTTCCTGCCCCTGGGATGAGGAGCGATGATAATGGTATTTTGGCACTTGATGGCGAACATGGCATTGCACATGGGCGTGACCACCGGATTCGTACAGGGTGTTGCTGCCGCAATGATGCCCATTGGCTTTGCCATCTCAATAATCCCTGCCTCTTCATCCCTTCCTAAGATTCCAACCGATTCCCTGCCTTTCATGGCATTCCAGATAATTCTGGACTTTCCTTTGTTTTTTAAAATCTTGTCTTCATAGACTCCCATGCGGCTCTCCTCTACAGCCAGCTTTGCCAGTGGCTCAGCATGGTCGAAAACCACCTTTGCGAACATCTTTACAATCTCATCTGTTTTAGCCTGGTCATAGGTGGCCAGTATCTCCTGCGCTCTTCTGGACCGCTCCACCAATGTATGAACATACGAACCCATCCTTTGTTACCCCCTTCTAGTTATTTTTTTAACATTCTTGTTTTTATTTTAACACATTTAATTTTTATTGAAAAATACTAATAATTGATTGCTTATGATAGGATTTTTGAATGAAAACGCAAAAAAAATAAGCCAAGTAACAACTCGGCTTATTTTGTGTTCGCTAAATCTCACAGCGTCCCTGGTCATTATACAATCACCAGGGGCGCTGCCTATTAAAGTACTTTGCTTAAAAACAGCTTTAATCTTTCATTTTGAGGATTGGAAAAGAACTCATTTGGTTCATTTTCTTCCAGGAAGTAACCGCCGTCCATAAACATGACCCGGGTTGCCACTTCTCTGGCAAAACCCATTTCATGAGTGACCACGACCATGGTCATCTTTTCGTCAGCCAGCTCCCGCATTACATTTAACACCTCTCCTACCATCTCAGGATCAAGCGCAGAGGTTGGTTCATCAAACAGCATGACATCCGGATTCATGCACAGGGCCCGAACAATGGCAATACGCTGTTTCTGCCCGCCGGATAACTGATTGGGATAGGAATCTGCCCGGTCTGCAAGGCCCACCTTATGAAGCAGTCCTAATGCCTGTTCTTCCGCTTCCTTCCTGCTGCGTCCCTGAAGTTTCATGGGAGCAAGAGTCAAATTCCTTAGAATCGTCATATGGGGAAACAAATTAAATTGCTGGAACACCATTCCCATCTTCTGACGGTGCTTATCAATATCGGTCTTCTTATCTACAATGTCCACGCCTTCAAACAGGATATGTCCTCCGGAAGGTTCCTCCAAACGGTTTAAGCAGCGGAGAAATGTACTCTTTCCTGAACCCGAAGGCCCGATCACGCATACCACGTCGCCTTTATAAATATCAACGGAAATGTCCTTAAGCACTTCTACGTCACCAAACTTCTTACCCAGATTCTGTACCTGAATCAGGGGGTTTTCCATTCTATTAATGCTCACTTCTGTGCAGCCTCCTCTCCAGTAATTTTACGAGATATGAAAATACCATAACCATAACCAGATAAATAAGGGCCACTGCAATCAGGGGCATAAACGCAGAATACGTACGGCTCTTGATGATATCGCCGCCCTTAGTCAAATCCTGCAGCCCTATGTATCCTGCTACAGAAGTCTCCTTTAAAAGGACGATAAATTCATTCGCAAGAGTAGGCACCACGTTTTTAAAGGCCTGGGGCATAACGATGAACCACATGGTCTGGGCGTAATTAAAGCCCAGGCTGCGGCCGGCCTCAAACTGACCTTTTTCAATGGAACTGATACCGCTCCTAAAGATTTCTGCCACATAGGCGCCAGAGTTGATTCCAAATGCCAGAATCGCTGTCGGCACCTGGCCCGGATCCGTGGATGCAAAGATGACAAAATACATGATCATCAACTGTACAACCACCGGCGTCCCGCGGATCACCGTCAGATAAACGCTGCAAACCGCATTTAATAGTTTCAGCTTATGGGTATTTTCATAGGTTGAACGTATAATCGCAACCAGAAATCCCAGCACAATACCGATTAAAACTGCAAAAAACGTGATTTTTAACGTGTTTTGCAGGCCGCCGGTAATGTATTTCCAACGGTCATCTACGATAAAATTCTGATAAAAATCATCTCTTAGCTTTTCCCACATAGCACTCTTCCTTTTTCTTATTCTGCGGTGATATATTTATCTACGATCTTCTTTAATTCACCGGATTCCTTTAATTCCTTAATGGCACTGTTCATCTTGTCTAACAGCTCTGCATTGCCCTTTTTAATAGCAATTGCATACTCTTCTTCAGTAAATGCTTCGTCAAGGATCGCCAGTCCGGCATTTTCCTTTACGAATACCTTAGAAGGCTCACGGTCAATGATGACCGCATCAATTTTGCCCTGGGAAAGGGACATAACTGCATCCAGTCCCTTATTAAAGCGCTGTACGTCTGCTTCCTCAATATCATCTGCATAAATATCACCGGTAGTTCCGGTCTGTACTCCGATCTTCTTTCCCATTAAATCATCCGGTGTTTTGATCTCGCTGCCTTCTTTTACAATGATAACCTGGGCTGCTTCTGCATAGGTATCGGTAAAGTCAACATTCTTCATTCTGTCTTCGTTAACGGTCATACCGGCGGCAGTAAAGTCCGCCTTTCCGGACTGGACAGCCGGGATTAATGAATCAAAGGCCATATCCTGAACATCCAGCTCCACGCCCATCTTATCAGCGATTGCTCTTGCGATATCCACATCGATTCCAACGATTTTATTATTGTCATAATATTCATAGGGCGGAAATTCTGCGTTAGTAACCATAACCAGCTTTCCGGCGGCTTCCTGCTGTCCAGCCGCAGTTGTTTCTGTCTTTGTTCCGGAGCCTGCACAAGCAGTTAATAAGGCTGCCATGCATACGGCACCTGCCATTGCAATTACATTCTTTTTCATAATGATTCCTCCTCTTATATACACAAATATGCATAATTATTAAATAAAGTGCTAGTTATACATTATATAGCATTTTCGGAATTAATCAAGTACTTAATAAGAAGAAGATTCTATTTTTTCCTGGGAATTTTCATTTACCTTGCATGATTTCAGGCAATCCTATATAATATAGCTTAATCAGAAGTAAGAAAGAGAGGTCGGTAATAGCTATGAAGGAACTCATTGAAAAAACTGCATGGCCTATGAATCCTCCGGCTCCTTATTCCTTGTTCCACATCATATTTATTGCCGTAGGGCTTGCCTCTGTGGTTTTTCTGGCTTATTACACTACCAGAAAAGTAAAAAGCTCCAGACTTCCGCAGCTGCTTTTTTTCTGCGGTCTTCTTCTGAGCGCCACCGAGTGCTGGAAACAGCTTTTTTTATATTATGTGGTAAATGAGCAGACCTACAACTGGTGGTATTTTCCATTTCAGCTTTGCAGCCTTCCCATGTATCTCTGCCTCATTCTGCCGCTGGTCCCTTCTAAGGATGGGCAAAGGGTACTCTGCACCTTTATGCAGGATTTTAACCTTTTGGGAGGCATCATGGCACTGGCAGAACCATCCGGGCTTTTTCATCCTTATTGGTTTTTAACCCTTCATGGTCTGATCTGGCACCTGCTTTTGATTTATATAGGGTTGGTCATCGCATTTTCCCGCCTTTCCGATACTTCGTTTTTGGGATTCGTGCGGACGCTTCCTCTGTTTTTCATCTGCTGCATCATAGCTTCTATCATAAATCGGACGGCAAAGCCTTTGGGTCAGGCAGATATGTTCTACATTTCTCCCTATTACCCGTCGGCTCAAATTGTCTTCCATGAAATTGCGTTAAAATACGGCATCTCCATAGGGAATGCGGTTTATCTGCTTGCCACCTGCCTGGGCGGCTTTCTGTTTCACGTTATATTTCATAAATTTCACTTATTTTCCGCCCGGACCGATGCTTAGCCGGGCAATACAAGGAAATCATCACTTCAGGAGGAAACATTACATGTCAGACACAACATCAAAAAGAGTGGAAGAAGCTCTTAACAAACATGCAAAAGGTTACAATTGTGCACAGTCTGTATCCTGTGCTTTCTGTGATAAAACAGGCATTGATGAGGAAACCATGTTCCGCTTTACGGAAGGCATGGGCCTTGGTATGGGAGGCATGGAAGGTACCTGCGGAGCCATCAGCGCTGCTGCCGTTCTTTCCGGGTTAAAGAACAGTTCTGCCCGCCTGGATCGGCCGGATTCCAAGAGGAGCTCTCACGAGGCGTCCAAAAAATGCCTGTCCGAATTTAAGGAACAAAATAAAAGCGTGATCTGCAAGGATTTAAAGGGAATAGAAACCGGAAAAGTCCTCCGTTCCTGTAATGACTGCATTGCAGATGCCGTAAGAATCATAGACCATGAATTATTTGGAGAAGAATAAGGTACGTATGAAGGAATCTCCAATAAGCCTGACGGGGCCTATTGGAGGTTCTTTTTCATTATCCTATTTTTCCCCTTCATCCGGCTGCTTTCTGGCCACTTTCACATCGGAAAGGAATTTCTTCCATGCATCTTCGTGGGCTACAAAGTACCTTGGACAGTCCTTTCCCGTGGCATCGTAATGCCTTATGACATCTTTTTCCGTTAATCCCAGATTCCTGCAAAGCCAAGCCGTCAGTTTTACCAGAGAATCATAAGTTGCTTCGTTAAATTTCCCTGTCTCATCAGGGTGGCAACATTCAATGGAAACCGTATCCACATTTTTCTCTTTGGATGTGGCATAGGCCACCTCATAAATAGGGATTCCCTGAAGTATTTCTCCTTCCAGCCCAATCATAAAATGGCTGCTGGCGGAAATCTTCTTATCTCCCGTCTGGTTCTTCAGGCTGTCAAAATAATTCAAGTTCTGTTTGGCCGAGGTACCTGGATTGGCCACATAATGAACCACAATTCCATCCGCTCGTTTCATTTCTGTCCCAGGTCTTGAGTAAGGATTTGGCTCAATAAAATCCGCCTCCACCCAGTCCGGCATGGAAACCTTCCTTAAATCCACATAATTTTTAAAAAACAGCAGGCTAATCCCCCATACGATACCAGCCAGGACTATGGACAGAATGATTACTCTGACCACTATGTAGATAATCCGCCTTCTTTTCTGCTGCCTTTTTTGCTTTTGCCGCCTTACTCTGGCACGGCGGCGGCGTTCCAGCTCGTCATAGCTTTCTTTTGTCTGATTCGTCATACCCTAAACTCCTGATTTTCCCTTTTACTAAGTTTACGTCTTTTCTTAGGATAAAGTCAATCAGAAACAGGCTAAAACTGAAAATTAAATCTCTTATTGAATTAAATATTATCAGACCGGGTCTTGCCTTGCAGACTGCAGACCGCTGTCATGGCAATGGTCAGGGAAACAAACAGGGAAAGCCGGTCCCCTTTTCCTTTAAAAGATTGGACCGGCTTTTTCTTTTCTGTTCCTGCCTGATGTTCTAATATTCCAGTATTTAGGCGGCATGACCTACTAATTCTTCAGGAGAAGCTGCTGCATTGTGGCAAACGATCTCAACCTGTTTTCCAATGCCGATGAGCATAACTCCCATCAGCGATTTTCCGTCAATAACCAGCTGGTTGTAAACGACATCAATATCAAAGCTGCACCTTTCCGCTCTTACTACAAATGCAACCAGATCTTCCACCGTAGAAAATGTATGTTTCAGATTCCTCATCTCTGGCACCTCCTTTTTTTTTTGTATATCTTTTTAACAAAAACAAATAGATTTTTCGCATAAAAATATGCACTTTTTCTTTTATGTTCCTATTATTTCCATCGCACTGGTGCTTATACGGGAAAAAATGAATA
>Ga0213825_1000358_pt1 | contig 34162 bp, 30 predicted proteins | sample MC6MC0900MG_FD_179896 | JGI IMG/M metagenome (GOLD analysis project Ga0213825, IMG submission 179896) | Enriched soil aggregate microbial communities from Iowa State University, Ames, United States - MC6-MC0900-MG | ecosystem: Environmental > Terrestrial > Soil > Unclassified | place: USA: Iowa...
GAAAAACGGAACGTATGATTATTATGTAGGTGCCTGTAATACTGGCGGCGGCGGAGCGCTGGCTATGGCTATGGCCTTGCTGGGCTCCGGACTCTGTTCTACGATTTCCATGCCCGGAATGATAAAGAGCGGAGATTTTATCAGGGAAGAGGTTCAAAAGGGGAAAAAAGCATACGGATTTACAGCACAGCACAAAGAAGAGGTACTTCCGGTTCTGTTGCAGGCAATCATTGAAAAAGAGGAGGTTTCATAGGTATGAAATACATAGTTATTGCATTAATCGGGGCGTTGGCTTCTGTTTTATCCAATCAGGGGATTGCAGTATTTAATGACGGTTTCCGGCCAATTGTGGGGCAGTATTTTAACGGAGAGATCAACCGAAAAGAATTAGCGGCCATGAGCTTTGCCATCAGCTTCGGCCTGGTTATCGGTTTTGGTATACCGACCTCCATTGCAGCAAGCATTATTTTGATCCACTGTCTGCTGCTGACTACTGATATCATCGGATCATTTTGTAATAACAGCAGAAACGGTATGATCCTATCCGCTGTCATCGGAGCCGCTTATGGCCTGGCGATTCTGGCTGGTTTAGAGTTTGTTGTAAAACTGTTCAGCTATATGCCATATAACTTCACCAGTGACTTAGGAAGCGTTTCCGGCTATATAACGGTTGCATTTGCCGTATTCCCGGCAGTGGGCATTGCTTACCAGCACGGCTTTAAAAAAGGCATGACCGCAGGAATCGTTACCCTTCTAGTCTATTTTCTTGTTAAAAAATTCGGTACCTTCACCATCGGTGCAGGCAAGGTTTCTTTAAATGCAGAAGGTATGGCAATGCTTGCAGGCATGATTATGATGATCGTCTATGCTGCACAGCAGAAAGGAACGGAACATACCAATGAAGGACTGACCAAGGGCTTTGAGGGCAATATTTTACGTATTAGAAAAAATTGGCTGCTGTTAGCTATTATGGGCGGTCTGATCGCAGCCGGAACCAGCCTTGCCATTATCGCCGGCGATCCTGCTTCCCTGGCTCTTTTGGCCAACCAGGAATACAGCAATGCCGGATTAACCGCACTGGCAAGAGCCATTGGCTTCATACCGCTGGTATTTACAACAGCCATTGTAACAGGCGTGTACGGTGCAGCCGGATGTACCTTTGTGTTTGTAGTCGGACTGTTCCTTCATGGAAACCCGTTTTTTGCCTTTATACTCGGATTTGCAGTCATGGTGGCAGAGATTTTCCTAATCAACATTTTTGCAAAATACATGGATAAATTCCCGGGAGTCAAAGATATGGGAGAGTATGTAAGAACCTCCATGAACAAGGTTCTGGAAATTTCTTTGCTCGCAGGCGGTATTGTTGCAGCAGAAAAAATGGCAGTTGCCTCTTCCGGATACACTGGAATCGGAGCACTGTTTGTAATCGGGGGCTTCCTGTTAAATAAGAAGGCGAAAAAACCGATTGTTGACCTGGCTGTTGGTCCTGTAGCATGTATTATTTTCGGAGTGCTGTTAAATCTGCTTCTCATCATCGGCCTTATTGCAGTCCCGGCAGCAAAGTAACTGGAATTGATATGGAAAGACTAGAAACCTATGCAAAGAAGACATTTTTGGCACTTAAAAATCCCTATTGCACGGTAAACCAGGTAAATCCCCACGTCATCGATCTGGTTGCTCCATCTTACGAAAAGTATGGGTTTGCCTGGTATACCGGAGTCAAGGATACTCCGGTCATACCAAGGGAGCTAAAAGAGCGCCTCAATGAAAATGGCTTTTTATTTCATACCGCCGATAAAATGGCTCTTGGCGGAAGAGCGGTGGATTTACAGCTTATCAATCCCATTACCGGAAGATGGATGACCGGCTCCAGCAGCGGTACGGCACTCAACGTATTCTATGGAATCAACGATGCCGGAATCGGAACAGACGGCGGCGGCAGTGTACTGGCACCTGCTGCTGCCCTCAACCTATATGGATTTATCTCTCCATTAATCGAGCAGGAACATATGAGGCAATATGCAAAAACTTCTACGGATGGAATTGTATTTTCTCCCAGCCTTGGTGCCATTACCAGAGATTTAAAGACCCTGGAACAGGTTCTAAATCCTTTGCTTGGAATTAATTTAATAGAGGAATCCATGAATTGGGAGGACGGCCTGGAATGGAAAGAAGTTTCCAATGAAAACCCGCCGGATATTTATGGGCACCGGGAACCATTGATCCAGTTCTTAAATCAGATCACAGGTCCGGGAACCATCCTCATCTCTAAGGAAGGACCGGTGGATGTGAATGCCATGGGGGACAGCATTTACGGCCACTTTGATAAGGAGACAGAAACGTGCCAGGCTCGTTCGGGAAAAGGACTGATGCGGGTAGTCAATATGTGCGGAAAATCCGCACTGACCATTCCGGCCAGTGAATTGGGGTGCTGTACCCTTCTGATCTGCGAAAGTAAAAAAGAAGACATTGAAGCAATGTTCCGAAAGGCCAGATTGCTGGTCTGTCAAAGATCCCAGTTGATCGAGCGGTACTTTATGAATTTTGATATGTATTTCTAGTGCATATTGACGGGGCAAATGTGAGAATAACTTCTCCCCTTGTCCCTTGGAGGCAAAACATGGAAAAAGGTTATACTTTGATGCATGAACACATTACCATAGACTTATCTGGGGTTAAAAAAGACCAGGATTGCCGGCTGGACTGCTTTGAGGAAACAAAAGCAGAACTTTGCTCTCTGTATCAGCTTGGTGTCAGGCGCATTCTGGATGTGACGAATATGGGTATGGGAAGGAATCCGGAATACGTAAGCCGTATGGAAAAAGCTACCGGCATCCGGATCTTGCAGTCGACCGGTTTTTATAAAGAGCCGTTTCTTCCGGACTTTGTTTATTCCATGTCTGAAATGGAGCTTGCTGAACTGGCAGAAAAGGAATTGACGGAAGGAATTGGGGATTCCGGCATCAAAGCAAGGGTCATCGGAGAATTTGGAACCAGCAAAAACATCATGACGGATATGGAAAAAAAGGTGTTTCATTCCATGGCTTTGGCAGCGGTGCGTACCGGTGCCGTAGTAACTACCCATACAACCCTTGGAACCATGGCTCTGGAACAGGCCAACTATTTAAAACAGGCCGGGGTTAAGCCGGAAAAGATCATTATCGGTCATTTAGACCTTTCACAAGACCCGGATTATATTCTTTCGGTTCTGAAGGAAGGCGTCAATATCGGATTTGATACTGTGGGTAAAAATAATTACTGTCCGGACCAGTTCAGAGCAGAAACATTAAAACGAATTGCAAAAGAAGGTTTTCTGGGACAGGTGGTATTATCGATGGATATAACCAGAAAAACTCATTTAAAAGAGTGGGGAGGCCTGGGTTATGCCTATCTGTTTGAGACCTTTCTTCCCATGCTTCGGGATTATGGTTTATCTGAGGAACAAATCGATATACTGTTTATTAATAATCCGGACCGGATTCTGAAATAAGGAGGAAGAACGTATGCAGACTTATCCATTATCCAGCATCTCAGTAGAGGAGGCCGCCAGGCTGCAGTTTAAAGTGATTGATTGTATCACAAAAACATTCAGCGGCCGCGAGATTTTAAACCGTGGAGATTTAGGGGTTGTTCCAGGTCTTAATAAGCCGTTAACCACAAAGAAGGCGGAACGGGTTATTGCGGATCTGTTTGATGGGGAAGCCTGTATCCTGGTGAGAGGCGCCGGAAGCGGTGCCATAAGATTGGGGCTCCATACCATATTAAAACCGACTGAAAAAATCTTGGTACACAAGGCGCCTGTTTACAGTACGACTGCCACATCTTTAGAAATGTTATACATTTCGACGGTAGAGGCTGATTATAATGATCCGGACGATATACGCCGGGTAATAAAAGAAAACAATGATATTAAGGGCGCTCTTATCCAATACACCAGGCAAAAGCCGGATGACCGCTATGACATGGCCCAGGTGATAAAAACAATTAAGGAATGCATTGATATTCCCATATTAACCGATGATAATTATGCCGCCATGAAAGTGAACCAGATTGGCATCCAGTGCGGAGCGGACCTTTCCTGTTTTTCTTCCTTTAAGCTGTTGGGCCCGGAAGGCATAGGCATTATCGTTGGAAAGGCATGTTATATTGAAAAGCTAGTGAAAGAAAGTTATTCCGGAGGCACCCAGGTCCAGGGGCATGAAGCCTTGGATGTACTCCACGGCCTTACCTATGCGCCTGTGGCCTTAGCCATCCAGGCCCAGGTAAATGAAGTTTGTGTAAAACGGCTGAACGCAGGTGAGATCCCTAAAGTAAAGCAGGCATTTCTGGCAAATGCCCAGTCAAAAGTACTTTTGGTTGAGTTTTATGAGAACATTGCAGAAAAAGTCCTTAGAGAAGCCGAAAAGCTGGGAGCAGCACCGAATCCAGTGGGAGCAGAATCAAAATACGAACTGGTTCCTATGTTTTATCGTGTATCCGGTACCTTCCGGAGTACGGATCCTACACTGGAAAGCCGTATGATCCGAATCAACCCCATGCGGTCCGGGGCGGATACCATTATGCATATTATAAAAGAAGCTGTAGAAAGAGTGATATAAATGTTTTTAGAGCAGACCTTAAAACGAAACCCGGAATTAATCAAAGCCTCCTTTGAGCTTCACCAGAGCGGGCAGATCCAGCCGGATTCTTATGTGATAGACGTGGATACCTTTCTGGATAATGCATCGCTTATGTTAAAAGAAGCAAAAGAAAAGGAGATCAGGCTGTTTTTTATGCTGAAACAGGCAGGAAGAAATCCTTATCTGGCAAGGAAACTGGTGGAACTGGGCTACGAAGGGGCCGTTGTAGTGGATTATAAAGAAGCCAAAGTGATGATGGAGCACCAGATCCCCATCGCAAACGTAGGACATCTGGTACAGATTCCTACTGCCCAGGTGGAGGAGATCGTAGCATACCGTCCTCAGATGATCACGGTATATTCCGAAGAAAAAATCTGTCAGATCCATCAGGCAGCTAAGAAACTGGGGCTTTTTCAGGAGATCATTCTCCGTGTTACCAGCGATTCGGACATGATCTACTCAGGACAGACGGCAGGGTTCCATCTCGATGTGTTAAAAGATCTGGCAGAACGGGTCAAAACACAGTATCCCTGTGTAAGAATCGCAGGTGTCACATCTTTCCCCTGTTTTTTATATGAAGAAACAGCCCATGATTTGATCCCTACCAGGAATATGGATACTGTAAAACAGGCGGCTGAGATTTTAAAGGAGTGCGGATTCCAGGTAACCATCATTGATGCACCTTCTGGTTCCTGCACCTACGCCCTGAATAAGATCAGAGAAATGGGAGGAAACTGCGCCGAACCGGGCCATGGCCTGTCCGGTACCACGCCCATGCATGCGGACCATGTGCTGGAGGAAATCCCTTGTGTTACTTATGTAAGTGAAATTTCTCACAATTTTAAAAAGCATGCCTATTGCTACGGCGGCGGCCATTACCGGCGTTCCCACGTAAAATCAGCCCTGGTTGGAACTGCTTTTGATCATTTCACTGAAATGGAGGTTATTCCGCCTACCAATGAAAGCATTGATTATCATTTCGGCCTGACCAAAGAAGGGACGGTAGGAGATACTGTAATCATGGCATTCCGTTATCAGATCTTCGTTACCCGTTCGGATGTGGTGCTGTTGGAAGGGTTGAAAAAGAAGAAGCCGCAAATTGTTGGAATCTATGACAGCATGGGGAAAAAGTTATGAAAAAAAGATTGATTGTCATTGTTTTGGATGGATTCGGCATTGGAGCCATGGAAGATGCACGTCTTGCCAGGCCTGGAGATGAAAAGGCTAATACCTTAAGAAGCATTTTAAAGGACTACCCCGATCTAAAGCTCCCGACACTGGAAAAGCTGGGGCTTATGAATGCCTATGGAGAGGAAAGCGCCTCCATGAAATTCTCACTTAAAGCAAATTTCGGAAGCTGCGAGCTCATGCATTATGGAGCAGACACGTTTATGGGCCATCAGGAAATTATGGGAACACTCCCGAAAAAACCGGAAGTCCATCCCTTCCAGGAAAAAGTAGAAGCAGTAAAAGCACATTTGGAGGCAAATAGGCATCAGGTAAAAGTCATCGAACGGCAGGGGCTGCGCTATTTACTGGTAGACCAATACGTTACTGTAGCAGATAATCTGGAAGCAGACTTGGGGATGTGCTATAACGTAACAGCTCCTTTGGATCTAATCTCTTTTGAAGAGGAATATGCCATAGCAAGAAAGGTTCGGGAAGTAGTAACCGTAGGACGGGTAATTGTGTTTGGCGGGACCGGAAATACCATGGAAGACCTCTGGAATGCTGAAGAGGTGAAAGAGGATCGTTTTATCGGTATTGCCTCTGCAAAATCCAAATCCTATGATCATGGCTACCAATGCAGGCACTTAGGCTATGGGGTGGATCAAAAGGTACAGGCCCCCACGATTCTGACTCATGCAGGGTTTGACTGTACCCTAATTGGAAAAGTAGCGGATATTGTATCCAATGATAAGGGACTGAGTATTTCCTGCGTGCCCACACAGGAAGTGATGGACCTTACCTTCCGGGAAACAGAAGCCTTAAATCAGGGCTTTTTATGTACCAATGTACAGGAAACTGACTTAGCCGGACATTCCCAGTCCACTATGACTTATAAAAAGATCCTGGAAATAGCAGATCAGGGAATCAGCAGACTTTTACCAGAGCTGACTGCCCAGGACATTCTGGTGATCATGGCCGACCATGGAAATGATCCCAATATCGGTCACAGCAAGCATACCAGGGAACGTGTCCCCCTTCTCATTTATAAAAAAGGAGTAACAGGAAGAAGGCTGGGAAGGAGAAAAACTCTCTCTGACATAGGCGCAACCGTATGTGATTATTTTGGCACAGGCGCTCCGCAAAACGGAGAATCCTTCCTGCCGCTTTTAAAAGATTGATGTTAAGGTTTTAATCCATAAAGGAATCAAGAGGGGAGATGGGTGAATCCGGTCCGCCAATATCATTTAGTTAAGGAGCAAGCTTGAAAGTTTGCTCCTTAACTATTATTTGTATCACAGTAAAAGACATTGACAGTTCCATAGCCACCGACCATATGATGATGTGTGCTCAGGATTTAGGACTTTCCTCCTGCTATTTTTCTTGTTTCCCAGTTTTTTGCTCATAACAGGTTGCATATTTATAGCCTGATTTTAAAAAAAGAGAAAAAAATAGCGACAATGTAAATATCCGCCTCAAAAAGCCGCATAACGCTCATCTGAAGAAGAAAGTGTGCGGCGGCAGTTCTTCTAATAATGGGGGCTAATAAAATGGATGTTCATAGAATATATACCGCATAGAAAAAAACGTCTAGGCTGAAATGCAAGTACACGGCCCTGACGTTTTCACTTTTGTGTATTTTTTGCAGCCAAAGGAAATTGGATAGCTATGTTTTGGAGCGGGTCAATTGAAAAGTGAAATGCAAACAGAGAGCGCATTTCATTTACAAACAAGGTGAAAAAGAGAGGATTTAGACTATTGCATTTCGGCCTCTCTCTATGCTACCTCGAACTTTTTTGAAATGTTATAATCTTAAGATGCAGCAGGAAGTATCTTCCTACCACAAAAGATACTTCCCTTGTTCGCTGCAATGGTATTCCAACATCAAAAGAAGGTATACCATGTCTAATTATACTACAATCGAAGAACGATTGGAAATAGAAGTGATGCTTGCCAAAGGTTTCTCTTTTGCGGAAATAGCAAAACATCTATCGAAAAGCTGTTCCACTATTTCCAGAGAGATGAGAAGATATGCCATCAAGGAAAAAACGGGGTATTCCAGTGTAGCTTTTAATTGCTGCCAGCACCGGATGACATGTGAAAAGACAAAAGTATGCGGGTCCTCTTGTCCGAAACGTTCCCCATTAAGAAACTGTAAACATTGTGGGCCTTGTAACGATGTGTGTCAAGATTTTAAGGAAGAGGTGTGTATTGCTCGCTTAAAACCGCCTTATGTATGCAACGGCTGCGATGAGTTGCAGCGCTGCACATTAGAAAAGACCTTCTATAAGGCAGCAGTGGCACAGAAGAAGGCAGACAAAAGAATATCCGAATCAAGGCGTGGCGTTTTTGCGACAGAGGTAGGTCTGGAGCGCATGAACGCTTTAGTAACTCCACTCATTTTACAGGGGCAATCGATTCACCAAATTAATGTGAACAACATTGATGCGCTTATGTGCAGTGAAAAGACGCTATACAATTATATCGACAACTGCTTTTTTGATGCCCGTTATTATGACTTGCCCCGCAAGATAAGATACCGCCCCCGGCGCAAAAAATAGGAATTTAAAGTGGATAAAGGCTGCTACATTAACCGTAATTATGAACTGTATCTCAAGTAAATAGAAAAGAACCCTGAGGTGCACACAGCGCAGATGGATACGGTAATCGAAGCTATTGGCGGGAAAGTGTTACTGACGATTCATTTATCGCATACCAGTTTTATGCTGGCCTTTATACGGGAAAGCAACACTGCCAGAACGGTTACGGAAATATTCAATCGTTTATATTATCGGCTTGGGACACCACTGTTTGAAAAGCTGTTTCCGGTCATTCTGACAGACAGGGGCTCTGAATTTTCCAACCCGTCGACCATAGAACACGCTCCTGGAGGAAGACCTCGTACCAAAGTGTTCTACTGCGATCCCAGTTCCCCATATCAAAAGGGAGCGCTTGAGGTCAATCATGAGATGATCCGCAGGATACTGCCTAAAGGCAGCTCCTTCGATCATTTAGAACAACAGGATATCGACCTAATGATGTGCCATATCAATTCATACAGACGTGCGAAGTTGAACAACAAAACGCCGTTTGAGGCGTTTGAGTTTATCTATGGGAAAGAACCGTTGGAGAAAATGGGCTACCACTCTGTAGCGGACAACGATGTGCTTTTAAGGAGAAAATTATTGCTAAAGTAGCCTGAATGACCTAATATTTTTCGATGTGGGATACCTGATATTTGTGGTAAAAAAGAGGTTGCAATTCGGATTGCAAATTTCTTGCATTCGCAACAACCTCTATTTTGTCATGCCATTTTTACTGTTTCACCAGTCCTTTTACAGGAAAGATTTTCGCAGTTCGTCTACAAAAGTTGCTTTTCGATACAAAGATTGCGGTTCACTAACAAATCGTGCTTTTTATTTACAGATTTTGATGCTCTACTCAAGTTGTTGCAGTTCATTTACAAAAATTGCAACTCACTTTACATTTCAGCCATGGTTTTTTTGGGGCAGACCTTCGGTATGAGCCTGAACATATTGGGAACAGAAAAAGTCCAATTCATAACATCAATGTCCCGCTCCTTATTGGATACAGTTATATTTATATTGGGTAATTGGGCGAAAGCGTGTAATCATTCAGCAGAATTATGGCTGGATTTGCTACCATAACAAACCTAAATGATGATAAGGAGAATCAACCATGTCAAAGAGATTTGAAATAGAAGTCGAAAAAGTGAATGGCTATTGTGCGTGTGGATATAAAGAGGGTGATGTTATAACCTGTGAAGGGTTAAACACACCTAATCAACCATTTTGTGGCGGTGCTTATGCAATCATCTTTCCCATGCAAACAGCACTGCATTCGGGTGCGACTTTCAGCTTTGAGAAGAATCCTTACTGTAAAACGAAATTATCATGCCCTGATAACGGTTATGTTATTTTCAAAATTACATTAATAACAGAGTAAATGTGTAATTTGACACGATCGATGGACAACAAAACTATTACTAAAATATTGGGAGGCTAATAATATGAAAAGCTATGACAATTTCTTTCTACCAGTCGATGATATGGAAAGTGCCGTAAAATACTACTCAGAAACTCTTGGATTAAAAATGAAATTCAACTTTGCCGACTTAGGAATGGTTGCTTTTAGTGTCGGAGATGAAGAACCGGCTATTATTTTGAAGGACACAAAAAAGCATGCAAATATTAAACCGACAATATGGTTCGTGGTAGACGACGTTATGGATGAATACGAAATATTGAAATCCAAAGGGGTCAAATTTTTATCGGAGCCTTTCAAAATCCGTACGGGTATGTCTGTAGAATTCGAAGATGAATTTGGAAACAGATTGGGTATTACCGATTATACAAAAGAACTATAATTTGATTTCAATCCTTATTGAGAGATGTTAAAGAGGTAATTTAATGAAAAAGAAAGCGATATTTTTACTTGGTATAATGCTCACTTTAACTCTAACTGCTTGTGATTATGATAATGGAAATGGGGAAAGTTCATCTAGTAGTAGTATCCCAAGCAGTACAACTACTGCTAACTTACCGGATACCCTCGTTAAATCCTATTATTTATCCGCAAACAACCCGGTGGCCGAATATCTCCAGAACAACCGCATAAAGGAATTCTTTGATATGTGGTTTAAGGAGAATATTGATGCAAACGCCATGCCTCAATGGAATTACGATTCGCTTGCGGAGGTTGAATGTTTGGACCACTCTTTTGTCTCTTTCGCATATGAAAAACTATATACTTTGACTTTCACAACCGATGGAGGTAAATGTGGTTATATCATTATATCGTATATTGAGGACGGACCCGCTATCAAAAAATGGAGCCTGCATGAATCTACGCCTTACCTGTATGACCTCAATGCGAATAGTGAAGTAATCGCGGCGGCTCTTCAGGCAACAGACATAGACTTGCCTACAGCGACCGCTACGCGTGTGGAGTGGCAAGATACCGAAAAGAATCTCGGTGATCAAATCATCCTGTTTGAAGACGGCAAGGGAGACAAATACGTTTACTTCCTTGGGGATGATAATTTGGAAATCAAAAAGCAATAAACGGATTCATAAACAGTCTGAGATATAGATATGGGGGAAAAATTCATGCCAAAGATAGTGGCCATAAATGGCAGTCCGAGAAAGAATAATAATACTGCAACACTGCTGAAGGAAGCCCTAAAAGGTGCTCAGTGCGCAGGTGCAGATATAAAATTGGTTCATCTCTATGACCTACAGTACAAAGGCTGTATTAGTTGTTTCGCTTGTAAGCGGAAAGGGCTGACAGCACTGGGCAAGTGCTTTATGAAAGACGATCTTTCTAGCGTGTTGGATGAAGTAATGGAAAGCGATGCCATTATTTTAGGCTCTCCTATTTATTTAAGTGATATTACCGGCGCGATGCGCTCATTTATGGAGAGGCTTTACTTCTCTAACCTTTCCTATGACAATGGGGAAAACCGTTCCGCTTGTAAAAAACGTATCTCATCTGCATTTATTTATACAATGGGCGTTACATTGGAGCAAATGGAGCAGCTTGACTACAACACGCTGTTTAGGCTTCACGAATTTTATATGACGCTACTTAATGGGAAAACTGAACGACTTATTTCTAATGATACTTATCAGTTTGATAACTATGCTAACTATGCCGCATCGAACTTTGATGAAGCTCATAAAGCGAAGGTACGCTTGGAGCAATTTCCGAAAGACTGCCAAAGGGCGTTTGAGCTAGGATTTAAACTGTCAACATGCGGATAATGAAGTAGCATTTGTCTTAAGTAGAACGGTCCGTTTTATGCGCATAATGACCGCTGACAAAGCTGAGTTAAGTGCTTGCTTTATATAAAATCAGTATCTGGGGGTGAGGCCATGTCAAACATCCTAATGATAAACGTACCTTACTCGGGGCACACGAACCCAACACTACCGCTTGCTGCAGCGCTTGTAATGCGAGAGCATTCGGTTGTGTATATCAATTCACCAGTTTTTAAAGATAAAATCGAGGCGACGGGCGCCAAATTTGTCCCTTATTCAGATTTTCCAGCAGGATTAACCGAGCAGCAAATAAAAACTCATTGCTTCAGAGCTGCTTTTAATACGGCAATGCAGCTTATTGAAAAATTTGATCTGCTGATTTATGAGATGTTCTTTTACCCCGGAAAGGTTATTGCCGGAAAGTTGGGCATCCCGTGTGTGCGCCAGTTTTCGCAGCCGGCATGGAATTTGGAAACAATCCGTGATGCCAGAGCAGTCTGGAGACTTTCCTGCAGACTGATCGATATGCAGGTGATGGGAAAAAGAAACGCCGCTGAGATGGGGATGAGCAATAAGACGCTGATCGATGCCGTGCTCAATGACAGACCGGAGCTGAACGTGGTGTATGTGCCCAAGTTGTTTCAGCCGAAAAGTGAGAGCTTTGATGAGCATTATATTTTCGCCTGCCCGCCTACGAGAGCAGCGATAGTTTCCTACGTTGAAATTCCATACGGTACGATGAAAAAGCCCATTATTTATATCTCAATGGGGAGTATCATTAGCAGCAGGATCTTCTGCAAACGGTGCATGAAGGCTTTTGGCGGAAAAGACCTTTCCGTGATTCTGAACACAGGGAAAATAGACCCGAAAACACTCGGGCCTATTCCTGCAAATATTTTCGCTTACTCCTTTGTCCCGCAGTTGGAGGTTCTGCAAAAAGCCGATTTGTTTATCACCCACTGCGGGATGAACAGTGTCAACGAAGCCATGAGCCTTGGAGTCCCCATGCTCGCGATGCCTATCATCAATGACCAGATTGCCAATGCCAAACGGATAGCCGAGCTTGGAATAGGCATGCGTATGCGTGCGTTTCCCACAACGGCAGATAAACTTTACAGAAATGCTTTACACATTCTAAGTGATACAAACATAAAAAAGAACGCTGCGTATGTAAAGGAACAAATTGCTGCCGAAATCAACTTTGAGGATGTAGTTACCATGGTTGAGAAATGTGTAAAGTAATGAAAGAAACATAAGCAAATACCTGATTTTCAGATGAATATTCAATATGAAAAATTACTTAAGTCATTTCAGGGAACCCACAAAGTCAGTCCCGCTTGTGAGAAAGATAATATATTCGCTTATGCTCGCAATGCTCGGGTTGCAATTGGGTATAATCGGCAAGCAGTTTGATACAGAAACCATTGGAGGAATGGTCTTTTAGTCAACCTTGATATTTCGTTCCGAGAAAATGCCTTTTGCCACATTCACTGCGTTTAATACCCTTGGAAAGCCAATATAGGGAATGCACTGGTTAAAGACTTCAATAATCTTAGCGGGGGCTATTCCAACATTCAAAGCACCGTTTATATGAACGGATAGCTGCGGTTCACAGCCGCCTGCCGTCAGGAGGCTGGTTATGGTTATCATTTCTCTCTCCTGTAAGGTCAGTCCCTCTCGGCAGTAAATATCACCAAAAGCAAATTCTATGATATACCTTCCGAGATCCGGCGCTAAACCGTCAATTACATTTTTTGAACCCATGAAAAGGTATGAATTTGATATGGACAATGAAAATATGCATGGCCATTGGATTGGAATATTTTCAAACTATAATGGAGAAACAACGATTGATTTTACAGAAGATGTAACAGCTAAAAAGATATTTCTAAAGCCCTTTGTAAAATCATACTTAAAGAAACAGCAATCTACTTATGTGGCAGATTTGAAAAAGGCGTTATTTGGATAATTCCAATTTGTAGGAGGTCAATAATGGAATTAATGCATTTGATGGATGATTTTTTGAATAACAAGAATGAACAACAAGCGGTAAGTATGATCGCATATATGCGTGACCAGTTTTTGTTTTTGGGCATACCTACGCCATTACGAAAAAAGCTGTGCAGAGAATATTTTAAGACAGCAAAAAATTTAAAAATTATGGATTGGGACTTTATAAGAGCCTGTTGGGATAACCCATATCGTGAATTGCAATATGTAGTGGTAGATTATCTTGTAGTTAAGCAGACCTTTTTAACGCCAAATGATGTACCGGGAATCAAGGAACTGGCATTAACAAAATCATGGTGGGATACCATTGATGGGCTTGATAGAATTATTGGGAATATTGCGCTTTCATATCCCGATGTAAACAATACGCTGCTGGCATGGAGTGTAGATGAGAATATCTGGCTCAGGCGTATTGCCATAGACCATCAGCTCCTGAGAAAGGACAAAACAAATGCAAAACTGTTAGGAAAAATCATTGTCAACAATTTGGGGAGCAGTGAGTTTTTTATCAATAAAGCGATTGGCTGGAGTTTACGGGATTATTCCAAGACAAATCCTGAATGGGTAAAATGTTTCATTGAAAAACACAAGGAGCAACTTGCACCATTGAGTATTAAAGAAGCGAGCAAGTACATATGATAAGTTCAGTTTCAAGTAAAGAAACACCTATTCTACAAAGGTATATAAACGGCTTCGCCGCCCTTACTGATTTATCCTCAAATCGGTCCGCTACGCCTATCCAGCCAGTCAAGGGACGAATAGCTTTTTTCGGTGGCTCTGCCTCCACACCCCCGGCCTCCTCCAAAGAACAGAGAAAACCAAACAGCGAAAGGCTTTGTCAATTGGAATGTGAAATAGCGGATTAAACGGATCATATGCCGCAAAAGCCCATTGATATTAGCCGAATCCTACACTAAACAGAAAGGGTTCTGCACAAGAGGGGAAATGAATTACAAAAATTAGACGCTAAAAGAGCTAAACAGAATAGACACATAATCTTAATTTAGGGAGGAATAAAGATGAAATGTAGCAATTTAGAAGAAGTCCGAGAGCAAATTGATAGAATTGATAATGAAATTATTAAGCTGATAGCAGAACGAGGCATTTATGTTATACAGGCTTCCTCTTTCAAACAAAGTGAAGAAGTCGTAAAGGCACCAGCTAGAGTGAAGGCGGTCATTTCCAAGGTTAGAGCAAAGGCGGAGGAGTATGGCGCAAACCCTGACATGGTAGAAGCGATATACCAGGAAATGATTTCACGCTTTGTCAAAATGGAAATTGAGGAGTTTAACAAAGAAAAATAATAATTATTCACAAAGGTATTAGTATACCAGAAAGTTACATTAGACCGTAAACTTCTGCTCATGAGCATAATCGGTTTTCTTGGCTCTTTGTGCATTAGGGCTTATCGGTATCAGCCCTGGTTTGTTTGATTAAAAACAAACGGAAACGGATTAAGAGTAGTTGGGAGGAGGCCATTTCAAACATCCTAATGATAAACGTACATGAGATGTTCTTTTACCCCGCTAAGGTTATTGCCGAAAAGATGGGTATCCCATGTGTACGGCAATAACCTTAGCTGGCAGAACTATGCAGAAATGACAGGATTGCCTTACAGGGCAGTAGCTAAGAAATTGATAACGAAAAAAGTACTCCTACTAATTTTTCAAAATAAGTAGGGGTACTTTTTTCGCCGTAGTTTAATCTTTCCCTATAAGATCACTCAACCGTTACAGATTTCGCCAGATTCCTTGGCTGATCCACATCCAGATCCTTTCCCACAGAAGCATAATAAGCAATAAGCTGAAGCACAACTGCGATTGGAAATACAGTAAACCGGTCGCCGATATCCGGAATATTGATCTGAACATCAGCGATCCCAGGTTCGATCTTTGCTTTCTCCTTTGTCAATAAAATAACAAATGCACCTCTTGCTTTTACTTCCCGGATATTGGAGACGGTTTTTGAAAAGATCTTCTCCTGGGTTGCAATGGCGATTACAGGAACCTGATCCGTTATAAGAGCAATGGTTCCGTGTTTCAATTCTCCTGCTGCATAGGCTTCTGCATGGATATAGGAAATCTCTTTTAATTTCAAAGCGCCTTCCAAGGAAAAGGCGTAATCCAGACCACGTCCGATAAAAAAGGCATCAGGCTTATTAATCAAGTGTGTCACCAAAGCCTTTACCTCATCCCTTTTTTCAATCATGGCTTCCATGGCGGGTATGGCGTCAAGCAGCTGCTTTATAAAGTCCCCGGCTTCCTCCTGGTCATAATTGCCCCGGACAAAGGCCATACGGCAGCATACCATATAAAGAGCAGCCAGCTGGACGGAATATGCTTTGGTGCTGGCAACCGCAATTTCAGGGCCTGCATGGGTATAAAGAACGTAATCGCTTTCCCTTGCTATGGTAGACCCCTTTACATTGACCACAGAAAGAGTTGCAGCCCCACAGGCCTTTGCCAGCCGGAGAGCTGCCAGGGTATCAATGGTTTCCCCGGACTGGGATATGATGATGACAAGGGTTTTACTGTCTATAAGCGGAGCGTCATAACGGAATTCAGAAGCGATGGAAACCGTAACAGGGATCCGAAGGAGCGGTTCCATAAGAGCTCTGGCCACCATCCCTGCGTGCATGGCAGTACCGCATGCCACAATATGAACCTGACTGCACTGTTTTAATACGGTATCCGGTATTCCGTCATCGCCAAAATCCGGAAGTCCCTTTACCAGACGGGGCAATATGGTGTTCTTAAGAGCCTCCGGCTGCTCGTGGATCTCTTTCAGCATAAAATGGGGAAATCCATTCTTCATAGCCGCATCCATATTCCAGTTTACCTCCATCAGTTCCGGTACCTCTTCCTGGTGCTTAAGGTTATAAAGATGTACCTTATAAGAGGTGAGTTTAACAATATGATTTTCCGGAACCACAAAATACTGCCTGGTATAAGGAATGAGGGCAGTTAAGTCTGAGGCTACAAAAGAACCGGATCTTGTATAGGCCACCACCAGTGGGCTGACATTACGGATCGCATAAATATCCCCTGGATGATCCTCAAACATGACACAAAAGCTGAAAGAACCTTTTAAATAGGCAGCTAGTTTTGAAATAGCTTCTACAGGATCTCCCTGATAAATGCTTTCTAAAACCCAGGCAGCAACCTCGCTATCAGTTTCAGAGCGTAGTTTTCCTTCCAGATGAAAATCCACGGTCAGCTGATGATAATTTTCTATGATGCCGTTATGAACCAGCGTGATCCGTCCGGCCCGATGAGGATGAGTGTTCTCGGTCGTTACACCACCATGAGTTGCCCACCTGGTATGTCCAAGACCGCAATGGGATACCCCTTTGATTCCTTTGCATTCTTCTTTTAAATTCGATACTTTTCCTGTATGTCTGATCAGACGGGTATGGGAATTCTCCATAAAGAGAGCAATGCCAGCACTGTCATAGCCCCGGTATTCCAGCTGAGATAATCCATCAAGTAATATTTTTTTAGAGTCTAATGGTCCGGTATATCCAATTATTCCACACATAATTTCGTAATCTCCTTAATCAATTCTTTTATGTCTGCATCTGTTCTTAAAAATGGCAAACAAAAAACAAGCTGTCTGGCCCCAATTTTTAAAAACGGCAGCTTTTTTATCACATTCAGTTCTATGTCTCCGGTTCCAACGCGTTTGTTTTGCAGTTACCCGCATATTTCACGTAGGATACACGCCCGGAGGGGCATGGAAGGGCATCCGCCGAATATTCGATAACCCTTCACCTCGTCAACCTTTGATGCCATTTTTCTATAGAAAAATGTTCACGATCGCATCAACTGGTGCATGGCGCTTAGCTTTGCTATTGTCATTTATGCCTCCTTCATAAATCTAGTTTATTATAGCCTTTGATCGTTTGTGCGTCAATACCATGATTTACAATCATTTTACGAAAAGCTTCTTTTTCATTTTACATCAATTCTATAAAATGAGTTTTAGATATGCAGAAAGGAACAGTGACCTATGGCAAGTTTGTCTTTTGTAAATGTGTGCAAAACCTATAAAAACGGCCTCACCGTTGTTAAGGATTTTAATCTTGATATCAAAGACAGGGAATTTTTGATCCTGGTCGGACCATCCGGCTGCGGAAAATCTACGACGCTTCGCATGATCGCAGGGCTTGAAGACATTACTTCCGGCGAATTGTGGATAGACGGGCAGCTTATGAATATGACAAGCCCCCAAAGCAGGGACTTATCCATGGTATTCCAGTCTTACGCCCTCTATCCCCACTTAACGGTCTACCAGAATATGGCCTTCGGCTTAAAGGTACATAAAGTCCCGAAGGACGAAATAGACAAACGAGTAGGGCGTGTGGCGGAAATCCTTCATATCAGTCATTTGCTTGACCGGAAACCTTCTGCCTTATCAGGAGGGCAGAAGCAGCGGGTTGCCATTGGAAGCGTGATTGTTCGCCAGCCAAAAGCTTATTTAATGGACGAACCTCTTTCCAATCTGGATGCCAAGCTGCGGTCACAGATGCGCGTAGAGCTTGCTAAAATCCACAGAGAACTGGGAGCAACCATCATTTACGTCACCCATGACCAGGTAGAAGCAATGACCCTTGGAACCAGGATTGTAGTCATGAACAGCGGGGTAATCCAGCAGGCTGCGTCTCCGAGTGACATCTATGAGAATCCTGTCAATAAATTTGTAGCAGGCTTTATCGGTTCCCCTTCCATGAATTTCTTCCCTGTCTGGGTAGCGCGAAGAGAAGAGAAGATCTGCCTGGAATTTGGTAAAAACAAGCTGATTGCCAACGAAATCTGTTCAAAACGGCTGGTGGAAGACGGTTATGTGGGAAGGCGTGTTTACTTAGGGATCCGGCCGGAAGACTTCCATGAAGCAGGACCAGAAGAACAGAAGATCTTATTCGATGTGGAGATGAAAGAGGTTCTTGGGGCGGAGATATTATTCCATGGCCGAATCAACAGAGAGGAGATCTGTGTACGGTTAAGTCCCAATGTTAAGGCTGAACCCGGAGAACGTTTACCGGTTTATGTAGATATGGACCGTATCAAACTGTTCGATATGGATACAGAGCAAAATATTATATACGTTTAAGGAGCCTTCTTATGAACATAAAAACATTTGTGAAGAAAGCAGGGCCTTATATCTATATGGTCCCGGCTATGGCAGTATTTGCAGTATTCTTGTTTTTCCCGTTTTTCAAGACTATATATTTAAGTCTATATAAAACCAATAAAATGGGTCAGGCCAAGCTTTACGTCGGTCTTTTAAACTATGCTGACTTATTAAATTCCCCGTCTTTTTTCAACAGCCTCTTAGTGACAGCAATATTTGTTGTAATCGTCGTATCGGTTAGCATGCTTTTAGGGCTCATTGCTGCTGTCCTTTGCAGCAAAACCTTTCCCGGGATCCGGATCTTCAGCACTGCATACGCACTTCCAATGGCCATTGCTTCCAGTTCCGCGGCCATGATATTTAAAATCATGCTTCATCCTTCCATAGGAATTGTTAATAAGATCCTGGGATTCCATATTAACTGGATCAGCGACCCCAAGTATGCACTGGCCTGTGTCGCCCTTCTGACAGGCTGGCTAAACAGCGGAATCAACTTTCTTTATTTCAGTGCCGGGCTTAGCAATATTGACGAGACCATTTATGAAAGGGCCTCAGTGGATGGGGCAAATTCCATTCAGAGATTTTTCTTCCTGACCCTTCCCGGCTTAAGCCCTATTATGTTTTACACCCTGGTGGTCAATATTATCCAGGCATTCCAGTCCTTTGGCCAGGTTAAGGTCCTTACTCAGGGCGGACCCGGAGAATCTACCAATTTGATCGTATACTCCATCTACCGGGACGCCTTTTTTAACTACCGCTTCGGGAGCGCAGCCGCCCAGTCCGTGCTGTTGTTCCTCATCATCATGATCCTCACCTTATGTATGTTCCGTCTGGAAAAGAAGGGGGTAAGCTATTGATGGATTCCGTAATTACTACAGCAGCCAAAGAAATAAACCGGGACGAAATGGAGAAACTGAAACGGTCCGCCGCACAGAAGGCACTTTTTCGCAGAAGGACAGGAAAGTTTGCTCTGGTCATCGTAAATCTGGCCATGTCCATTTTTGTTCTGCTTCCGCTTTTGTATGCGGTCAGCATTGCATTCATGCCTTCCAGTGAACTGTTCACAACTGATATGAACTTAATCCCAGGGAATCCGACCCTTGAGAATTTTCGTCAAGCCATGGTTAAAATTCCTTTAAACCGGTTTATTGTCAATTCCTTTATCGTGGCAGGCTGTATCACATTTGGACAGATTCTGTCCTGCTCCCTGGCGGCATTTTCCTTCTCGTTTCTGGATTTTAAGGGTAAAAACCTTCTATTCATGGTTGTCATGGCTACTATGATGATACCGGGAGAGGCCACCATCATTTCAAACTATTTAACTGTAAGCAGGCTGCATTGGCTTGACAGCTATAAGGTATTAATTATTCCTTATCTCACCTCAGCGATGGGTATTTTCCTATTCCGCCAGTTTTATAAATCCTTTCCAATATCCTTATACGAGTCCGCAAGGATTGACGGTTGTTCCAACTTGAGATTTATTTACAGCATCCTGATCCCACTTACCAAGTCTGCAATCGGTGCTATGGCAGTCTATACCTTTATCAATGCCTGGAACATGTATATGTGGCCTCTTCTCGTTACCGGTTCCGACCGCATGAGAACGGTTCAGATTGGAATCGGAATGTTAGACAGCGTGGACTCTCAGTCCATCTCTATGATGATCGCAGGTGTTGTCATGATCATCATTCCATCTATCTCTGTTTTTATCGCAGGGCAGAGACAGTTGATCCGTGGAATGTTCTCAGGAGCCGTCAAAGGCTGACCTGGTTCAGAGGTTCGATGAGCCAAGGCTATCGAATATTATAAAAAATAAAATTTGGAGGAAAGAAGATGAAGAAAAGAGCACTTGCCATGAGTATGGCAGTCATGATGGCAGCAGGAGCATTGTCCGGCTGCGCCAAGCAGACAGGAACAGAGACGAATAGTGCCAGCTCTCCGGCTGCCCAAACTCAGACAACTGCTGCCCAGACCGCTGAAAGCTCTGACAGCCCGAAAGACACCACCATAACATTCTGGCATTCCATGGGAGGCGTAAACGGAGAAGCCATCGATACTCTTGTAAAGAAGTTTAATAAAGAGAACACTTCCGGAATAACCGTAGAGGCCCAGTATCAGGGCAGCTATGACGATGCCATTAACAAGCTGAAGAGTGCTCAGATCGGCAATATGGGCGCTGATCTGGTTCAGATTTATGACATCGGTACCCGTTTCATGATCGATTCCGGCTGGGTCATTCCCATGCAGGAGCTGATCGACGAGGACCATTGGGATTTAACTCAGGTGGAACCAAACATTGCAGCCTATTACACCGTAAGCGGAAATTTGTATTCCATGCCTTTTAACTCCTCCACCCCAATTCTTTATTATAATAAAGATATCTTTACAAAAGCCGGTATTACGGATATTCCTGACAGCCTTCCGGGGATTGAAAGAATCGGTGACGATCTTATAAACAAGGGCGGAGCAGGAGAGGTGATTTCCTTAGGTATTTATGGCTGGTTCTTCGAGCAGTTCACCTGCAAGCAGCAGGCTCATTATGCAGACAATGGAAATGGAAGAGAAGATGCGGCAACGGCAGTCGATTTCGATAAAAACGGAGCCGGTGCAAAGACCTTAGCAGCATGGAAAGACTTATCTGATAAGGGTTATGCACCGAATGTGGGAAGAGGCGGTGATGCAGGGCTTGCTGACTTCAGTGCAGGCAAAGCAGCCATGACTCTTGGCTCCACCGCATCTTTAAAACAGATATTAAACGATGTGAACGGCAAATTCGAAGTAGTAACCGCATATTTTCCTAAAGTAAACGATGATGATAAAGGCGGCGTTTCCATTGGCGGAGGTTCCTTATGGGCATTAAACAATGAAGATTCGGCAAAGCAGCAGGCTGTATGGGAATTTGTAAAATTCCTGGTTTCCCCGGAAAGCCAGGCTTACTGGAACTCCCAGACCGGTTATTTCCCTGTTACGATTGCCGCTCACAATGAAGCCGTATTCAAAGACAACATTGCACAATACCCTCAGTTTAAAACAGCCATTGACCAGCTTCATGATTCCACACCTCAGTCCGCCGGAGCACTCCTTAGTGTATTCCCTGAAGCAAGACAGATCGTGGAAACAGAGATCGAGAACATGATCAACAACAAAGGAACCCCGGAAGATGCAGTTGCTAAGATGGCAGAAAGCATCAATAAGTCCATTGAAGACTATAATCTTATTAACAACTAGATAACACTTAGAAAGGATATTGACAGATGCGAACAAAGGTTTGGGCTCACAGAGGCGCTTCTGCTTATGCGCCGGAAAATACGCTGGAGGCTTTTGAACTGGCAATCAAGCAGAAAGCAGACGGAATTGAACTGGATATACAGATGACAAAGGATGGAAAACTGGCTGTGATACACGATGAGACCATTGACCGCACCTGTGATGGTACCGGTTATGTTAAAGATTTCACCTTGGAAGAGCTAAAAAGGTTTCACTGCAGCAAAAACCATCCGGAATTTGGCACCTCAGTCATTCCTGAACTGATCGAGGTATTGGAGCTTGTAAAACCTTTTGATCTTACTGTTAATATCGAACTGAAAACAGGAGTCTTCCGCTACAAAGGAATTGAGAAGGAAGCATTAACACAAGTAAAAAAAGCTGGGTTGGAGGGAAGAGTCATCTATTCCTCCTTCCATCACCCCAGCATTGTGAAAGTAAAGAAATTAAATCCAAAAGCAATAACAGGACTTCTTTTTTCAGATGGTTTCATTAACGTTCCCGGATACGCGAAATTAATAGGGGCAGATGCACTTCATCCGTCTCTAAACCACCTCCGGTCTAAAAAACTGATGAAGGAAGCCGGAAAGAAAAAGCTTCCCCTTCATGTTTGGACCGTAAATGATAAAAACATGATGGAATACCTTGCAGAACAGGGAATTGAAGCAATCATTACCAATTTCCCGGATATTGCAAAAGAAATTGTAGAAAAGAAAGGATGATCATATGATACGATTAGTTGCATCTGATATGGATGGAACACTTTTAAACCGATATGGAAAGGTTTCCTCCTTAAATATTGCCGCCATTGAAGCACTTAGGCGGAAGAACATCGGTTTTGTCGTCTGCACAGGCAGAAACTTTGCCGATGCTTCCGCCCCCCTAAAGGAAGCTGGAATTTCCTGTGACATCATTTGCATGAACGGAGCCGCCGTTTTTGATAACCGTGGAAGACAATTGAGAAAACAACCGCTGTTTAAAGACCAGGTAAGCCGCATTCTTAACATTTGCCGGCCATATTCAGTTCTTTATGATTTTATGACAGAAGGGGGGAGTTACACCACCTCTACTATGGAAGAATTTCGAAAAAGCTTTGAGGATAAGATTTTTCTCCCCATGGTTTCCGATGAGCATACCTATGAGACCATTGCAAAGCGGTTCCGTTTTACAACGGAGGATGTACTGCTTGAATCATCATGGGAGATTTATAAAATGTCTGTTGTCCATGAAAACCAAGAGGTCTTAAGGCAGATTCGCTGTGCTTTAGAAAGAGAAGAAGGAATCTCAGTTGCTTCATCGGCCCCTTCCAATCTGGAGCTGACGCACATCGGTGCGCAAAAGGGATCTGTTCTGATGGAATATGCAGCAAGCACCAACATCCATCCAAGAGAAATTCTTGCCATTGGAGACAGTGAAAACGACCTTTCCATGCTCACCCTTCCCCTGGGATATACCATTGCCATGGGCAATGCCTCGGAAATGATAAAACGCAGCGCTCGCATCGTAACCAGAAATAATGATGAGGATGGAGTTGCTTTTGCCATAGACGCCTTGGTCATTTCTGAAGCAGCCGCAATCTATTGATTCTTTTCCATTCTAAATTCACTATCTATTTTATTTCTTTTTTATTCCCAAATTACAGGTACAAATAAACCTGGCTGCGTTACAGCCGATTGGCTGTAATACAACCAGGCTAAACTGTTTTCAACTATAATGCTTTCTGGAAATAATTATTCTGTTTGCCCTCTAAAAGTCATTGTTTGACCACTCAACATAGTTCTGGCAGCAAATGCAATGATAACGGTAAAGAAGCAGGCAAGTAAGACAGGAGCGTATACTGCTGCGCTGAACCGCTGGAATGCAATCCCGTATAAGGCCTGCTAAAGAGGTGCGGCACATTGCAATCATAATTCTTTACACTGGTCAAGGAAAATATTTTGTGTTACAATAAAAAGCTGATTGACTGATAAAATTAAGAGAAAAGCAAGATATCACAGGCCTATTTTTGATAGAATGGATAGGATCTGCCAAAGAAAATATTGGAAAGGATTGATGATTCGATCATGGATTACGAAGATGAATTAGACCGCATGCGGGACCGCAAAAGCCGGGAGGGCAGTAAAAGGACGAGGAGCGCAGATAAAACTCCTCCGACAGGGAAAAAACGCCAGCCGCAGACGGTAAGAGGAGATAGAACCTATTATAGTACAGGTGACGGAAGAAACCCACGTGTACGATATAATGGACCGCAAAACGGCGCCAAACATAAAGCAGATAAAAAACGGAAACGAAAACACAAGCAGCGAGTCATATTAATAGAGCTTGTAATTTTGGCGCTGGTACTGTTTGGCGTATTTTTTCTGTTCAAACAGCGCACTCATCAGAAAGGTTATTGGACCATTGCTGTTTTTGGCGTTGATTCCCGGGACGGAAAGCTTGAAAAGGGAGCTCTGTCCGATGTGGAGATGATCTGCAACATCGATAAGGCTACCGGTGAGATAAAGCTGGTATCGGTTTTCAGGGATACATATTTAAAGATTGACAGCAAAGGAACCTATCACAAGATTAATGAGGCCTATTTTAAAGGCGGCCATAAACAGGCAGTGGATGCTCTAAACGAGAATCTGGATCTTAACATCGACGATTATGCTACCTTTAACTGGAAAGCTGTTGCTGATGCCATTAACATACTAGGCGGGGTCGATTTGGAAATTACAGATTCAGAATTCGCCTATATCAACGGTTTTATTACGGAAACTGTTAATTCCACCGGAATCGGCTCCTATCAGTTGAAAAAAGCAGGAATGAACCATTTAGATGGCGTACAAGCTGTGGCCTATTCCAGACTCCGTCTCATGGATACGGACTTTAACCGGACAGAGCGCCAGCGCAAGGTGATAAGTCTTGCAATGGAAAAAGCGAAGAATGCTGATTTTGGAACATTAAGCACTCTAGTTTCTACCGTATTCCCACAGGTATCTACCAGCGTTGGCATGAATGATGTTCTGTCCATAGCCAAAGGAATCAACAAATATCACATAGGAGAAACAAACGGTTTCCCATTTTCACGCACCACCATGAAGATCGGCAGAATGGATTGTGTTATCCCTACCACATTAGAGAGTAACGTCAGCCAGCTTCACCAGTTTCTTTATAATCAGGCTGATTATTCTCCATCATCAACGGTGAAAAAGATCAGCGACAAGATCGCCCAGGAAAGCGGCATGAAAGATCCTGGAAAGAATGCACCATCCGGTGGAAGTTCAGGAAACAAGAAAAAAGATACTTCGTCATCAAAAGATACCGCTCCTGCACAAACGGAAGCTGCCACTGAAGAAAGTGTGAAAGAGACCACGGCAGAAAACACGAAAGAAGTGATTCCGGAAACAACCGAGCAGGAGAGGACGGAAGTTCCCACCAACGATGACGGAAGCCTGATTGGGCCTGGGGCCAATATTAAGGAAACAAAGGAAGAGAAGAAACCGGAGAAAGAAACGGAAAAGGAAAAGGAAACAAAACCGGAAAAAGAAACAAAACCGGAAAAGGAAACAAAGCCGGAAAAAGAAACCGAAGAAAATCCGGGAGTACAGGAAGGTCCGGGACCTGGTGGAGAGATCGGTCCTGGAGTATAAGGAGAAAGGAAATTATTTTATGATTTTATCTGATAAAACAATTCTTCGGATGCTAGGGGATAAAACGCTGACGATATCACCAATGGAAAAGCACCAGATCCAGCCTGCCAGCGTAGACATCAGACTTGGGAATACGTTTCGGCTTTAATAGTTTTTATGGATTTAGATTTGTAACGAAAAAGGAGACCAAGGCCAGCCGAACTTATCGGCGGCCTTGCTCTCTTTTTTTTGATGATAATTTACATTGTTCCTACTTTCTACCGATTATTTGTCCCTACCTTAATATCTAAAATATCCAGGAAAAACATGAACAGCGGAATACCAAAAAGCAGACCCCAGACTCCAATATAATGTTCGCTTACCATTAGAATAAGAAATACCAAAAATACGGGTATCTTTGTTTTAGCAGACATTAATTTGGGGTTCAGCACATAGGTTTCCAAAGAATGGAGAACCACAATCATCACAATAACTTCTACGATTTTTATGGCGCCTCCAATGTTAAATGCGATGATTGTAAGGGGAACCATGGATATGATCACCCCGGCAACGGGAATCAGTCCCAGAATAAAAATCATGGCTCCAAGTCCCAATGTCTGCGGAAATCCCATAATTGTCAGGGCCAATACAGACAGAAACGAGTTAATGCATGCAATTACTATCTGCAATTCAATTACTTTGCCAAAAGAATTTAAAAACTTTTTACCGTAGAATGTAAAGTATTCGTACAGGAAGGATATCTTGCTCTGTTCCATGTGTCTAAAAAACGCAACGATTTCATCCTTCTCCAGTAAGAAAAGAAAGCTTATTAAAAAGGACATTAGTAAATTAATACTAAACGTACCTGCTGTTGCTACAAATCCCAAAAGATGGCTTTCCGCTAACCGGATATAAGCGTCGATCTGATCCTCTGGTATAATATTCATCAGATTCATGTCAAATTTTGACTGAACCTGGCTCAAGTCAAAGGTAGAGATCAAATTGATGATATCAAACAGCTGCTGGGTGACCTTTGGTATATAGACAATGCCGGATATGGTGAAAAACAATACAATGATAATGTACATAAATATAGTAATTAGTTTACGGCTGATTCTTATACGGGTTTTTACTTTATCATAGATAAACTTTTGCAGCTGACCAAATATAAATGTAACTATAAAAATGAGTAACAACTGATTTAGCATACCTCGAAAGAAATACATAAATAAAACCAACAAAACGATGCTTAAGATCTTTTTTACAAGAGTATTATTGATAATTCCATCAAACTTATCCATTCCATTAACCTTTCAATTTTCATGACATGTATTTTAAAATCATGTATCTTTTATACCTAATTTTGGCCGGTATTTCAATTATAATATAAGAATAACGCTTTGGAAATACCCGGATACAAATTTATAAAAACCATAATGATTTCTTAACAGCATGATGTGGTGAAAGATATATTTTTAACATAAGAAGTATAATATATTGACATTTATCGATATGAAACTTATAATGTTTTCTTAGCTGTTAAATTGGGGGAGAATATTATGAACGCATCCGTAACAAATTGGAAACGAAATTTTTATACCATATGGGCAGGTCAGGCATTTTCTCAATTTTCAAGTTCTGTCCTGCAGTTTGCGATTGTGTGGCATTTGACTGATAAAACCGGTTCCGCTTTAGTTTTATCTGCCGCCATGATGATGGGGTTCCTGCCTCAAGGAATCTTAGGGCCTTTCATCGGTGTTTTCATTGACCGATATAATAGAAAAATGATTATGGCTGTCTCCGATTTATTTATCGCCGCGGCCAGCTTTATCATGGTCATCGCAGGTCAGATGGGCGTTTTATCCACAGAACTGATTTTATTGGTTTTACTGATTCGTTCCATAGGATCTGCCTTTCATACGCCTTGCCTTCAGGCAGTGACACCTCAGATCGTGCCGGAGGATCAGCTAACAAGATGTGCCGGATATTCACAGGCTCTGGAATCTGTTTCTCAATTATTTAGTCCTGCGTTAGCTGCAGTTCTCTATCAGTCATGGAGCTTAAGTGGTATCATCTTTCTTGATGTGATTGGAGCATTCATTGCAGTATTTATGCTCATAATATCAGTGATCCCGGAATTAAATCACAATGAAAACATAGGAAAAATTCACGTTTTAAGAGAGGCAAAAGAAGGGTTTATAATACTTCGAACCAAAAAAGGAATGCTGGGTTTGGTTTTGATAGGCACACTTTATACCTTAGCTATGATGCCGACCAGTGCATTGTTTCCATTAATGAGTATGTCATATTTTCATGGAACCAGTACCAATGCAAGTATTGTTGAAATTGTATTTTCCATTGGCCTGTTAATTGGTTCTTTGATATTGGGCAGATGGGGAGGAACTAAAAATAGAATTTATACCATAATCGGTTCTTTTCTGTTAATGAGTTTTAGTTTGTTTGTCTCAGGATTCTTACCGCCTGACAGCTTTTTATTATTTGCTGTATGTTCCTGGTTAATGGGAATTTCCGGCCCATTTTATTGGGGAATGTATACACCTTTGCTGCAAAGTAACTTTGAAGCAAAGTATTTAGGGCGGGTAATATCGTTATCCAGCAGCATCCGGTTAATCAGCGGCCCATTAGGTCTTTCTGTTTCTGGAGTTTTCGCAGAGAGATATGGGGTGGAAAAGTGGTTTTTGATAGCAGGAGCACTGGTTTTATTTGCCTCATTTTTATGTCTGGCCATACCTTCAATAAGGAATTGCGATGCAAAGGAGGAGTAATTATAGATCAATATAAGAAGAATGCTAAAATATTTAAGGCTTTCTGTGATGAACAAAGGCTTGCCATATTAGAGTTATTACAAGACGGAGAGAGGTGTGCCTGTGAACTGCTTGATAAACTGGACATTTCCCAGTCAACCTTGTCCCATCATATGAAGATTCTTTGTGATTCCGGGATCGTGGAAGGCCGTAAGGATGGGAAATGGATGCATTATTCAATCAGTGAATCCGGGGTAGAACATGTTAAAGAACTCGTAAATGAAATAACAATGGTAAACCCGAATAAGTCAAATCGTTGTTGTTAAGGTCACCTCTTAATTTATAATTTTTAAAAGCATAGATTGAATGTTGAACAAGAAATTGACAAAGCAGTCATCTTGTCCAGCATTCAATCTATGCTTTTTGTTTACAGTGTGGCAGGTAGCCCATCAGTTCTTGGAACTCTTGCCGGATATGCTGATCTCGGCATCAGCTCATTTAAGACTCCAGGTAATTCCGGATATCCTTTGTTTCATGGTCTTCATATTTAACGATATTTCCTTCCCAGGTTCTTAGCTGAACATAGCCAGGCCCTCGGGATACAATGTAATTGGGGAAAATAGGAGTTTTTCCCAATCCCTTGGGTGCATTTACGATAAACGTAGGGATGGCCATGCCCGAAGTATAGCCTCGTAAATATTCCATGATCTCTATGCCGTCTTCAATGGATGTATTAAAATGAGCGGTTCCCTGAACATGTTTTGCATGAAAGATATAATAAGGTCTTACCCTGCATTTAAGCAGCTCATGATTGAGCACCCGCATGATGTACTTATCATTGTTAATTCCATTTAACAATACGGCCTGATTGCCCAGGACGATTCCGGAATCTGCCAGTTTTTCACATGCCGCTTTTGACGCTTCCGTAATTTCTATGGGATGATTAAAATGAGTGTTGATATAGATCGGATGATATTTTTTCAACATGGAGCATAGTTGATCCGTGATCCTCTGGGGCATGGTTACCAGGCTTCTGGTGCCCAGGCGTATATAATCAACATGAGGAATCTCTTTTAACTGCTTTATAATCCACTCAAGGTAATCATCAGGAAGGCATAAGGCGTCCCCGCCGGTGATTAACACATCCCTGATTTCTTCATTATCTCTTATATAATCAATGGATTCCTGAATCATTTTACGGGATCTATGGACATCTTCCTCCCCGATATTCCTTCTTCTCTGACAGTGCCTGCAGTACATGGCACACTCATTTGTCACATTAATAATCAGCCTGTCCGGATATCGTCTTGTAATACAGCCTGCAGGATTTGTAAACTCTTCCCCCATAGGATCAAGATCCATACAGGTATCCTCCAATTCTTGAAAGGTTGGAATTGATAATAAGCGTATAGGATCATATTTGTCATCCGGATCTGCCAGACTTAAGTAATATGGAGAAACCGCCCATCTGAATTTTTTCTCAACCTTTTTGATACGCATTTTTTCTGTTTCACTTAAGAAAATGATTTTACTTAATGTCTCAACATCCGTTATTCTATGGGTTAACTGCCACTGATAATCATTCCAGTTTTCTTCCGTGGCATCCAGTACCTCTAATATTTTGTTTTTCCTCTTAATGAATTTTGCCTCTAAATCCATTCCTTTTGGAATCCTCTTGCGAGCCTCTAAAAAATCTTCGATCCGCCCCTTTAATTCCTCTGCCCGTTCAATTGATACCTGTTGATTTTTGCTTTTTCCCATATGATTTCTCCTTACTTATTTTATTCACTCCGTAAAAACAAACTTCCTATGGAGATTTTTGCAACGAAAAACGAAAGCTTCTCTACTTTTATGAAACAATCAGTGGTATGTCTAAGTTTTATTTTAAGTACTACTGCGGGATGATTGGATAATACATGTGTTTTCTCCGCCGCCAGCCGGAATAAGGCTTAGCATGTTGGAAAATTAAATATTGGTATTCATAAGTTTAAGATATGATGATGGATTATAATGTCAGATTAGTCAAAGCAACAACTCCATTATACCAATAAAGTTGTTGCTTAGTCAACCGTATGAATCAGCCAAACTATAAAATTCAAGTCAGTCCTTTATTTGTGTGATGTATTTAAATAAATAAATTAGATTATTTAAACTATTAATTTTTCCACAAATAATACATCTTTTACAAAAATAATATAAATTTAAATTTAAAATTATTAAAAACATGAATATAATACAATTATTTTTAAAATAGTTCATTTATTATTGTTAAAAAAATCCATATAATTAAATAAATTTTTAATCAAGTAGCGAAGCGGATTGCGAATATCCGCTTGACTAAAAAAGGAGGAATTTTGTGTGAAGCAAAAGATTAGGAACAAGTGGAAGCGAATGACAAGCATGTGTCTGGCAATCCAGATGATCATGACAGTTCCAGCTGCCGGACAGACGTTACCGGTAATAACCGGATCAGAATTATTAAACACACGGCAATATGCTGCGTCCATTAATCCTACAGTGGGAGGGGGAAGTCTGTCACTATCTAAAAATAGTGATACGACTTTGGCATGGAACACCATGAATGAAGAACTGATACCTGGAACAACCATGTTCTGGGAAGGGGGAAACCAATTCCGAGGGGCTGAAATCACACCAGTAATGTCAATGAAATCCTTTTCAGAAACTTACGGTGTACAAGGAGTACAGCTGGGGAATAAGGTTCATGGCGCTAAATCCTGGTTTTTATTCGGTAACGAAATCCTTTGTGCCGGAGCAGGTATCAAGGCAGAGACAGGTAGCAGCGGGCAACTCATAACCGTTGTAGATAATATTCCGGTTACAGGAAGTACAAATCTGGCATTGACAAATCCCGAAAACGGATACCGTAACGTAGTGGCTGCAAGTAAAGACAAGTGGCTACCCCTCATCAATACACCAACGAAAGGGAACCATACCCAGAGAAACTGGCTCAGTGCGTCTGACTTGGGCAGTAATGTGCTGCAATGGTCCTATGTATTTGGAGATGGGGAGGCCGGATCCACTCTAAGTAAATCTAACGTATACTATCGGCTGAACACGAAAGGCTCAGATGTACCTCAGTTAGCCGAGTTTTTTATAACACCCGGGGAGACCTACCAGTATACCATGGTCGCAGGGAAAACAATTTCTGATTATCCAACTACAAGTCTGTACAGAACCGATTCACGGCTTCTAATTAATACACCGCAGATACAGGCTGCTTCCAGCATCGGTGAGGGGATTGTATCTGTAAACAAGTGGTCTTCCGACAGCATCAGACTGGATAATCAGGTTGTGCCCTTAACCATGAGTGAGAGTATGGCACTTACCGTAAAAAAAGATCCTTCGACTGGTAACATGACGCTTAGTATCGCCAGGCCAGACAGCCAAACTAGTGGTTATCTGGAGGTAACATTGGAAACCCGGGGAGCAGGCATACTGACAAATTCAAATCAAAAGGCATTGGCAGAGTCCTCTTTCGGCTCTAAGATTTTCCTTAAATTTGATGCTTCCCAAATGGGATCCGAGCCGGTGGTTCTGACCATTGAAGGAAAGGCAGCTGAAGCAATTACAGGAGATGAGATTGTTTTGGTGAGAGGAGAAGACGGACGGATTGAAAAACCGGCTGAATTATCCGGAAGCATCCGTTGGGAAGTTAAAATACCAAAACCCGACGGGAATTATGTACGCAATGCAGGAAGTACTAAAATTAAGAGAGAGTTGTTGGAAGGAGAAACAGACGGAACCAGAAAAGCCGGAGATGCGGATGGAAGCCACATTGCTTCTGTTAAAAAGCTTTCCGGTGAAGACGCACTGCTGATGGCAAATGAAAAAGGAAATGTAACAGTGCTGGCCACTGATGAAAACGGAAAACAAAAAAAGTGGAACGTAACAGTCCTGTATGAAGATCCGGCAAATCTGCCACAGACAGAACCGGAAGATTACGAGACAATCCGCAAACGGTGGAAGGATTCCCTCATCGGAAATGATTTATTGGAACTTGATGGGGGCCGCGCGATCCTTGATGACATAAAAGCTCAGGCAGAATCTGCATGGGAAGCGTATGCTTATATAGGACAGGATACCTGTGCCGGAATCCCCTGGATTAAGGATGAAGGGGCGGTAGGCAATCCGGAGATTCCCTATGAGAATGATGCGGTAGAGTTTCGTCCGGCTTTTAAAAAGGTGCTGGCAATGGCAAAGGCATATGCGGCAAAGGGGAACCCCTATTACCAAAATGATGAGCTGCTAAAGGACATAAAGCAGATCATGAACTACTTATGTTCCCAATGTTACTCACCAAAGACCCAGACGGATAACTGGTGGACGTGGGAAATCGGTGTTCCTAAAGATCTTATTCCAATATTGGTGCTAATACATGATCAGCTTACAAAGGAAGAAATCAGCCTTTATACCGAAGGACTGTATTTCTTCCAGCCGGATCCTTATCATGAAGGCGTCATTGGAACCGGAAGCACCCATGCGCAGGGATACCGGACTGCTCAGGGAGCCAATATCATTGACTGTTCCAGGACCGCCTTAGGACTGGGAATTATCAGAGAAGATAATGAGCTTGTTTACATGGCTCAAAAAGCTTCTTCAGAGACTTTTATAATCCAGAGCTTAAAAGACAGCACCAAAATTGCGGATCAGGGTTATAACAGTGGATTCTATGCAGATGGCTCTTACCTTGACCATTCTCATGTACCATATATAGGGTCCTACGGAATTGAGTTTTTAAAAGGCGGGGCAGGAATGCCGCCTCTATTTGCCGGAACACCATGGGAATATCCCAGAGAAGTGCAGGAAAACCTGGAATTCTATTTGAAAGAAGGGTTTTTGAATGGAATGTATGACGGTCTGATGCTGGATTCTTTAAAAGGCCGTTCTGTATCCAGGCCTGCCGGCAGTAACCGGGATTCAGGAAGAGAAGCAATGGTTCTTATGATCCAGCTTATGGATTCCGTTTCCCTTGAAGTACAGGATGAATTAAAAAGCTCACTAAAAGCCTGGATGGAGATTGATCCTGGATTTATTAAAACCTTAAGCGGAGCAGAGTATATATCGATAAAGGAAAAGGCCCTGGAAATTCAGGGAGATGATTCCATTACCACCTCCATTGCTCCGATCCATAAAAATCTGCCTCTCATGGACCGGGCTATTCACCGGACAGATAAGTTCCTGATGGCACTATCCATGTATTCTGAACGAATTCAGAATACGGAAATCATGAACCATGAAAACCGGTATGGCTGGCATCAGGGAAGCGGTATGACCTACTTATACAATCAGGATACCTTGCAGTATACGGAAAACTTCTGGAATACTGTGAATCCACTCCGATTGGCAGGAACGACCCTCGTTTCCAAGAATATCGGTAACGGTCAGCCGGACAGCTCAGGCTTTGCCCAAGGCGGCGATTTCCGTTCAAGGGAATCCTGGGTCGGAGGCAGCAGCATAGGAAATGACGGAATTAACGGAATGTCATTAACCGGAGAAGTCCGGATCAAAGAAGGAGAAGGTTCTCCTGCCGTGGCGTATTCCCCTAATCTGTCAGCTAAGAAATCCTGGTTTATGTTTGGGGAACAGATCATATGTCTTGGAGCCGGCATATCTAATTCCGGTGAAGAATATCCGGTGGAAAGCATTATTGAGAACAGGCGTCTGAGACAGGATGGTGACAATGCTCTGATCATCAACGGAGAGACAAAAGATCTTATAACAGAGTCTGCTTCTTTAAAAGATATTGTAGACGGAAAAGTGGATGTGTCAGGAACTACGCTATCTGATGTATCATG
>Ga0213825_1000359_pt1 | contig 34113 bp, 28 predicted proteins | sample MC6MC0900MG_FD_179896 | JGI IMG/M metagenome (GOLD analysis project Ga0213825, IMG submission 179896) | Enriched soil aggregate microbial communities from Iowa State University, Ames, United States - MC6-MC0900-MG | ecosystem: Environmental > Terrestrial > Soil > Unclassified | place: USA: Iowa...
AGATGAAGCCAATTGTAAGCTTTGATGTAGATATGACACTTCTGGACCATAAAGACTGGACAATTCCAGCAAGTGCCTTGGAAACTATAGAAAAATTGAGAGAAAATTATACCATCGTACTGGCAACAGGCAGAGACATGGATTCTATTTTCAGCACAGCCATTCGGGATGAGGTAAGGCCAGATGCGATCATCCATCTCAATGGGACGAAGGTGACTGTGGGAGACCAGGTCATTTATGAACATACTTTTGATAAGGTTCTGCTGAAAGAGATTCTAGCCTATGCGGAGAAAACTCCTTACAGCGTTGGAACTACTGTTGGAGAATGGGATTATTATGTTAATCCAGAGGTGGTAAAAAGGCATGATGCAACGCTTTGGGGAGAATGCGGCAGAAGATTTGAAGATCCAGGAAAGCTTGTGGAGCTGGAAGTGAGAACTATGGCCTATATCGGAGATGAGGCTGGTGCAAAAGCCATGGAGGAGCAATTCCCGGATATCCATGTCCATATGTTTGCTGATAAACGGGGAGCAGATGTGGTGGAACGGAAGGCTTCAAAAGCTATGGGACTGATAAGACTCTGCGACTATTTGAAAATACCTCTTACAGAAACAATAGCCTTTGGAGACAGCATGAATGACTACGATATCATTAAAATAGCAGGCAAGGGAATTGCCATGGGCAACGCCATGACTGAATTAAAAAAGGCAGCTGATTACGTTACGGATCCTATTGATCAAGAGGGAATTAAAAATGCCTGCCTGCATTTTGGAATGATCCGGCAGGAGGACTGAAATGGCAGAACATTATGATCTTCTTGTGATCGGCGGAGGGCCGGGCGGATATACAGCTGCTTTAAAAGCCGCCGGTCTGGGACTTAGGACCGCCATTGTTGAGAAGGAAAGACTGGGAGGAACCTGTATTAACAAAGGCTGCATTCCTACAAAGGCCTTGCTGCATGCCTCCAGTATATTTGAAGCTCTTCAAAATAGCGATGAATTCGGGGTATCCACAGATTTTATATCATTTGATTTTAAAAAGATGCAGAATTATAAAAAACGTTCCGTAAAAGCGTACCGAAAGGAAGTGGATGAGCTTGTTAAAGCAGCAGGTATAGCCGTCATTAGCGGAACAGCCACCATACGCCGGGGGCGAACCATAGAGGTGAACGGTCTGGAAGGCAAGGATTATTATGAGGCAGATCACATCATCATTGCCACCGGGGCAAAATCGGTGATGCTAAAGATTCCGGGAGCGGACCTTCCCGGGGTGTTGACCAGTGACCGACTGTTAGCTTCTGACACGTGGAATTACGATCGCCTCACGATCATCGGAGGCGGGGTGATCGGAGTGGAATTTGCCACTATTTTCAGTGCCCTCTGTTCCCATGTAACTATATTGGAGAATAAAGACCATTTATTAGGACCTATGGATACTGAAGTCTCCCAGGCTCTGGAAGATGAGCTTAAAAGAAAAGGAATCACGATCCATTGCAGGGCAAAGGTTAAGGAAATCAGAGAGGAATCCAATCAGGGATTAACATGCATCTATGAGGTAAATGGAGAGGAACAAACCATCCGCTCCGGACAGATCCTTATGGCAGCAGGGCGGGCCCCTTATCTGGATGGACTGATGGGGCAGGATGTGAGCCTTGAGATGGAACATGGTCATCTGAAAGTGGATTCGGAATTTATGACCAGTGAGCCGGGGATTTATGCCATCGGTGATGTGGCGGCTGAAACCAAGCTTGCCCATGTGGCGGCCGCACAGGGAACCTATGTAATAGAAAAGATTGCAGGAGTCGAACATACCATTCGGCTTTCTGTGGTACCAAACGGTATGTTTGTAAAGCTTCCTGTGGTGCCGAGCTGTATTTACACGGAACCGGAAATCGCTTCCGTAGGACTTACCAGGGAGGCGGCTATCGCTTGCAGTATGAAGGTGAGATGCGGGCGCTACTCCATGAGCGGAAACGGAAAATCCATTATAGCCAGGGAACAGAATGGATTTATCCATCTGGTATTTGAGGAATATTCCGGTACTCTCGTGGGAGCCCAGATCGTATGCCCCAGGGCAACCGATATGATCAGCGAGATGGCAACGGCTATTGCAAACGGCTTAACGGCAGAACAACTTATGCTTGCCATGCGCGCCCATCCTACCTACAGTGAAGGGATTGGGGCTGCTATAGAAAATTATTATGAAACCAAAGGAGAGATAAAGCAATGATTCAGGAAAGACTGGAACAATTAAGAAGACTGATGGCAGAGCATCATATGGATGCTTACATGATTCCAACCTCAGATTTTCATGAATCCGAGTATGTGGGTGAATATTTTAAATGCAGAGAATTTATAACAGGATTCAGCGGATCAGCTGGGACGGCTGTAATTACGAAGGATGATGCCGGTTTATGGACCGATGGCCGTTATTTTGTACAGGCAGGCAAACAGCTTGAGGGAACCGGAATTACCCTGCAGAGAATGGGGCAGCCTGGAGTTCCTGAGATTGGGGAATATTTAGATCAGGTGCTTCCGGAGGGGGGCTGCCTGGGTTTTGACGGAAGAGTGGTAAACTGCCAGCTGGGACAAGACTTAGAAAAGCTTCTGGCGGAAAAACATGTGACCCTTGCCTTTCAGGAAGACTTGGTGGATGTTTTATGGAAAGAACGTCCTCACCAGTCCGCGGAACCGGTATGGATCCTTGAGGAAAAGTATAATGGAAAATCATCTGCACTGAAAATAGAAGAATTAAGAAGCCAGATGAAGAAGGAAAAGGCAACCATTCATATTCTTACATCTCTCGATGACATCGCATGGCTTTTAAATATCCGTGGAAATGATGTAGAATGCAATCCGGTAGTGCTTTCTTATGCAATGATAACCCTGGACCGTTTCTATCTTTTCATCAATGAAAAGGTGTTAAAGGATGAAGTAAAAGCTTACTTAAAGGATCTTTCCGTTACAGTATGCCCTTACAATGACATTTACACAGCAGTTTCACAGTTAAGAGATCAGAAGGTTCTAGTAGAAACAGGTAAGACCAATTATGCCATTGTAAAAAATCTTGACAGTTCTAACAGCATGATTGATAAAATGAATCCTACCGCCCTTTCAAAAGCCATGAAGAATCCGGTGGAAGTGGAAAATATGAGAAAAGCTCACATCAAGGATGGCGTAGCCATGGTAAAATTCATCTACTGGATGAAGCAGAATGTGGGAAAGGAAACAATCACAGAGGTCAGCGCTCAGGAGTATCTTGATCATCTGCGTTCCAAGCAAGAGGGGAACCTGGGACTGAGCTTTGATACGATTTCCGCCTATGGTGCCAATGCAGCGATGTGCCATTATAAGGCCACAGCGGAAAGTGATGTGAAGATAGAGCCAAAAGGACTTTATCTGGTGGATTCAGGCGGTCAGTATTATGAAGGAACGACTGATGTGACCAGAACCATTGCGGTAGGTCCGCTGACAGAGAAAGAGAGAGAGCATTTTACTCTTACTGTCATCAGCATGCTGCGTTTGGGAGCTGTGAAATTCCTTCACGGCTGCCGGGGACTGACCCTGGATTATGTTGCACGGGAGCCGTTCTGGAGCCGTGGAATTAATTATGACCATGGAACCGGCCACGGAGTAGGATACTTGCTAAATGTCCATGAGCGCCCTAATGGAATCCGGTGGCGCATGGTACCGGAGCGCCAGGATAACGGTGTTCTGGAAGAAGGCATGATTACTTCCGATGAGCCTGGAGTATATATCGAAGGCAGCCACGGCGTCCGTACAGAGAATCTGATTGTTAGTAAGAAGGCAGAAGAAAATGAGTATGGTCAATTCATGGAATTTGAATTTCTGACCATGGTTCCCATTGATTTAGAAGCCATTGATCAATCCATTATGACCGAACATGATGTGAAGCTGTTAAATGATTATCACAAAGCCGTTTATGAAGCCCTTTCCCCGTATTTTACAGGAGAGGAAGCATTGTGGCTGAAAGAGAATACAAGAACTATTTAGATGATAGAACAAGGCAGAACCGTAGATTACGGTTCTGCCTGTTTTTGATTCTCCGCGTTTGTTTTAAGCCGCAATAATATGGGAAAAACCGCTTCCAGATCTTCTTTACTTAAGTCTCTCATCAACGCAGTGGCTTCCCTTAAAAGAGGCTGTTCTTTTTTTTCCGTTTTAAAAAATTCTATGGGAGTAATTTCAAGATAATCGCAGATTTCAAAAAATTGTTTCATAGATGGCATGGAACGTCCTGAAGAAATACCCTGGATATAGCTCTTATTTTTTCCTAAGTCCAGGCTCATTTGATATTCGGAGATATCTTTTTTCAAGCGAAGCTCCGTGATTCGATTCCTGACAAACTGTTCATCCAACATTATCACCTCTTGGTTAATCATAAAGGATATTCTGTGCAGATGCTACGTATTATATGCGTAATAATGGCTGAAAAACAGGTTGCATATACGGATGAAAAGCGTTATCATATACCTAATACGAATGGAAAAGAAGCGGGATGAAGGATTCCGGCAGGTACAGGGGGAAGGATCATGGCAGGTAATTCAGGAAGTCGGTTCGAGAGGTGGAATTCGGTAAACGAGCATGAGTTCTTCCGTTATGGTGAGACGGAGCAAATGTACAGAAATATTAATTTATTTAAAGATACGGTTTTATTTGAGTATTCTTATATGGATAAGAGATTATATCTGTCACCAAATGCCAAAGGACAGATAGATTTCCCAACTTTTGAACGTATTCTTATTAAGCATAGAGACAATGCCCCTCAAGAAGGGGAGATCCGCTCGTTCGAATTTTGTCTGGGAAAAATGGGGGAACCATATCACTGGTGCAGTTGTAAATTAACTGCTCAATGGGAGGAACGGGCAGAATACCCGGTTAAGTTAATTGGAAAGCTTCAGGATATTACCGGATTAAAAGCAAGAGAAGAGCAGCTGTTACTCCAATCCTTAAAGGATGGACTCACCGGTTTATACAATAAAATGGCCTTTAAATACCGGGTAGAAGAGAAATTAAAGTCCGGCGGAACGGGTTGGCTCTGTATGATCGATATCGATAATTTCAAGGAGATTAACGACTGCTTCGGTCACCTTGCCGGCGACCGGATCTTGATGCAGGTAGGCGGAATGCTCTGCGATATCTATCCGGATCCGGATCTGGTTGGCAGGGCAGGCGGCGATGAGTTTGTTGTTTTCACAACAAAAGATAACGTCCGGGAAAGAGCGGACAATCTGTTGGATCGAGTAGAAAAGATCATACCGGAAGAAAAGTGGCACATTTCTGTCAGCATTGGAATTGCACCCAGTACTGGAAAACGCGGGGAGGATTATCAGAAGTTATTTTCCAAAGCAGATCAGGCAATGTATCAGGCAAAACAGGCGGGTAAAAACCGGATTGCTTTTTTTTGTGATGATTGATGGGTTTAGGGATTATAGTACGGATTAATATAGAAGGGGAAGGTGAAATGGGGCAGGAGATGGTTATCCTGTCCCATTTTGAGTTTTGTTTTTTCTAATCGATGGGTAAATCTACCAGAGTGTATTCACATTGGATTGCCGGGAGAAATTTGTCCAGAAGATCTGTAGTATTAAACTTTAAGCTGGAGGTATTGATGCAGGGGTGGCAGCCAAAGAATTCTTGAGTCAGCACATCCTTATCGATCAACAGTCTGACTCGGCGGCCTTTATCGTTCATTAGGCCAAGGACTGAAACAGAGCCTGGGGTGATGTCTAGAAATTCTTCGATGAATTCCGGTTCTGCAAAAGAGAGTCTGGCGGATCCGATTTGCTTAGAAAGGGCAGCGGTTCGGAACTTTTTTCCACCGGGCAGCAGTAGGAGATAGAAATCTGTTTTCTGGGCATTGCGAAGAAATAAATTTTTGCAGATTTCTATATTTAACAGAGCATCAACCTCCCGGCAGGCTTCTATGGTGGGAAGTGGAGAGTGATCCACCCGCTGATAGGATATGTTCAATTTATCCAGTAGGTCATAGGTGCGGATTTCCTTGAGAAGACGCCCTGCTTGATCATTGGGACGCCCGTTGTAGAGGGTTTTATCCAGGTAAAAGGTGTCGTTTGTATGAACCATGATTGCACTTCCTTTTGTCTTTTTATGATCTATTATATCTGAGGGGGGAGAAAATTCAAGTATTTTTGAATGTATGGAAGGATTTTAGTGGTTTTGGTGGTGGAGATGTATTATAATAGCTGTGAATAAAAGTGGAAGCTAAGGCCCGGCGGAAAGGTTGGAATGGAAATGTTTTTATGAAGAGGCCGGGATTTTATTGTGTGAAGGGATTATAATAGGAATGGATTGAAGGTTTGAAAGGGATTAATAATAGGAAGAGATAAAAAATAGGTAAGTTTAAAGATAGGAAGGGTAGATGCATATATGATAGATAACCGGTTGAAGAAAGAGAAATTCAGAAATGATAGAGTGGTAAAAGGCAGTGGTAATGGGAAGAAAGAAGGACAAAAAGGGAAGGAAAGCGGCTGGAGCGGTAGCAAGAACGAAAGTCGAAATGGCAGTAAGGCTGGTAAAAGCTTCGGTGGTAGGAGCGATAGCAAGACCGATAGCAGATACGACAATAGGAATGGCAACAGCATCGGCAGCAGGAGCGGTAGTAATACTGATAGTAGGAATAGCAGTAAAGATGGCAAAAGCATCGGTGGTAGGAGCGACAGTAAGATCGATAGTAAGAACGATAGCAGGTACGGTAATTGGAATGGTAACAGCATCGGTAGCAGGAACGGTAGTAAGACCGATAGTAGAAATGGCAGTAGGGACGGCAGTAGGATAGGCGGCAGGAGCGACAGTAAGAACGATAGTGATAGTAGATATGGCAGTAGGAATGGCAACAGTATCGGCAGCAGGAGCGACAGTAAGACCGATAGTAGATACGGCAGTAGGAATGGCAACAGCAATGACAGCAGGACCGATAGTAGGAACGGCAATAGCATTGGCAACAGAAGCGGTAGTAAGGCAGATAGTAGAAATAGCGGTAGGAATAGTAATAATATCGACAGCAGGAACGGCGGCAACACCGGTAGTAGGAGCGGCAACAACACCGGTGGCAGGAACAGTGGCAGGAACGGCAACAACACCGGCAGCAGGAACAGTAGCAGGAACGGCAATAGCACCGACAGCAGAAACAATAGCACCGACAGCAGAAACAATAGCACCGACAGCAGGAACAACAGTAGTATTGGCAGTAAGAAAGGGCACAGTGGAAATACGCCTAATAGGACAAGCGGAGGAGAAAAAAAGTCCTCTTCCAAATGTCCGGTATCCCGTACATGCGGAGGTTGTCAGCTTTTGGACATGCCTTATGAAAAACAGTTGGAACAGAAACAGAAACATCTGGAAAAATTGCTGAAGCCATATTGCCACGTTGCACCGATTATCGGGATGGAGAATCCTTATCATTATCGCAATAAGGTTCATGCAGTATTTGACCATGACAAAAAAGGCAATCCTGTCTCAGGTGTATATGAGGTGAATTCCCATAGAGTTGTTCCGGTAGAAAACTGCATGATCGAGGACCAGAAGGCGGATGAGATTATCGGAACTATTAGAGGTATGTTGAAGTCGTTTAAGATACGTACCTATGATGAGGACACAGGGTATGGATTATTGCGCCACGTATTGATACGAAGGGGATTTGCCACAGGAGAGGTCATGGTTGTTCTGGTAACTGCCTCACCGATTTTTCCTTCAAAGAATAATTTTGTGAAAGCGTTGAGAGAAAAGCATCCGGAGATCACTACAATTATACAGAATGTAAACGGCAGGGATACAAGCATGGTGCTGGGAGATAAGGAACATGTGCTGTATGGAAGAGGATACATTGAAGACATTCTATGCGGCTGCCGTTTCCATATTTCTTCTAAATCTTTTTATCAGGTAAATCCGGTGCAAACGGAGATTCTCTATAATAAAGCCATTGAGGCCGCAGGGCTTACTGGTAAGGAACGAGTAGTTGATGCTTATTGCGGGATCGGCACCATAGGTATCGTTGCCAGCAAGTATGCAAAGGAAGTTATTGGTGTTGAGCAAAACCGGGATGCGGTAAGGGATGCAGTGGAAAATGCCAAGATCAATGGTATTAAGAATGTCAAATTCTTCTGTAATGATGCAGGGAAATTCATGGTGAATATGGCGGAAGATGGAGAGCATGTTGATGTGGTGTTTATGGATCCGCCTAGGAGTGGGAGCACGGAGGAATTTATTGATTCCGTAGTGAAAGTGAAGACGGAAAGGGTTATTTATGTGTCTTGCGGGCCGGAGACGCTGGCTAGAGATTTGGAGTATTTTAGAAAGAAGGGGTATGAGGCGAAGATGGGCTGGGGAGTAGATTTGTTTCCGGCGACGGAGCATTGTGAGATTTGTGTCGAAATTTGTCGAGTAAAATAACAAATGATAATATACGTTATAGCCTCTATATGGTAAAATAAAGGTAGCTACAATAAATTAATTTCTAAGGAATTGATATTACTTGAAAATAATAGTTTGAATTTCAGATTATGCAGATAAGGATTAACATCTTAAGTAGATGTTATCAAAGTAAACGCATAGAATATATTGAAGAAGTATTGACTCCCGGAATTTTTGCAGAATGTTCTGGGAGTCTGTTTTTAGTCTTAATTATGTATATGAAAATATGTGTATAATCCCTGGCCACACATATTAACGTAACTGTGGAGTTTGGCGAGGCTGATGGGAGCATATAGAAAACAAGTCCTGTTTTAAAGTACACACTGCTTATATTACAGTGAAAACAAGGCTAAAGTTATTCTGACAGAGGGATAGACATTTCTAAAAGGTCACGCGTTGTAATAAAAATTGAAATAACTTGTAATAAACGAGTATATAAAAAAATAACAAAAGAAAATGGGAGGAATTTAAGTATGGAATGGAAAACGTTATTATCGGAGAAAAGACTGGGGATAAATGTAAATTATCCTTATAATGAGGACAGATATCCGGTCAGTGAATTTGAAAAGGATTATGAAAAAATTATAACCAGTGCCGCTTTTAGAAGGCTTCAGGATAAAACACAGGTTTTTCCTTTGGATAAAAGTGATTTTATTAGAACCAGGCTAACGCATTCCATCGAAACAGCAACAATTGCTAAGCGAATGGCCGGCATGATTGTTAAAAATATAAATATTTTTCAAAAAAATGACCCACATAAAATAGATTCCGATATGTTAGCAAGTATTGAAAATATTATGATGTGTGCAGGACTTCTACATGATTTAGGGAATCCTCCATTTGGCCATTTCGGTGAAGTTGTGATAGGAGAATGGTTTCAGACGCATTTAGAGGATAAAAAATTTTGCTTTAGGGACAAGCCGGCATCTTTATATTTAACTGAACAAATGAAAAAAGATTTGATACATTTTGAGGGAAATGCACAAACAATTCGTATTCTAACAAAACTTTACTCATCTAATGATTTATACGGAATGAATTTGACTACATCGGTGCTTAATACATTGATAAAGTACCCTACTGACTCTTTAAATTTCAATGAAGAGAGTGAGGATATAAGATTACATAAGCTAGGATATTTTTCTGCAGAGAAAAATGAATTAGACAAAATTGTGGTTGAGACCCAAACGAGGCTTAGTGTGGACTGTGTGGTAAGACATCCCCTGACTTATATCCTGGAAGCAGCGGATGATATTGCATATGCAGCAGCCGATTTGGAAGACGCTTATAAAAAAGGAATGTTTACATTAGATGGATTTATTAAATTTTTCAATAAATCATTGGAAAAACGTAAAATAAAGATGAGTAATAGCCAGTTTAATAAAACTACGCAATTGATAGCGGATCTTATCAGTTCAAGAGAAAAATGTGAAAGCGAATCTGCCGCATTCCACGAATGGATTGAGGAGGTACGGAACTGGCTTATTTATTCTGCTGCCTACGGATTTACTAATAACTACAAGGATATTATGAAAGGTAGTTATAAAAATAGCATATTGGATGGGACAAATCACGAATACTCTTTAAAAATTATGAAAAAAGATATTATGGGTAAGTTTGTCTATTGTGACCATTCAATTCTTAAGCTAGAGTTGTCAGCTCAAACAATTATTCATTCTCTTCTCAACAAATTTATACCCGCTATATTAGAATTTGGAGAGGAGAATGAAAGCTATAAACAGTCGAAGGCAGAAATTCGGCTAACTGATTTGATTTCGGAAAATTATAAAGAGAGTTATCGAAAACACAAAATTGGAGATGAAGGCACAGATCTATACCTAAGATTTCTTTTGGTAACGGATTTTATTAGTGGAATGACCGATACCTATGCTAAGGATTTATATCAGGCATTACAGGGTATTTAATTATAATAATGTAAATGAGGTATTACTGAGTGGCAGGAACCCTATATGAAAAGGCTCAATAAGGAATATATATAATTACTATGTGACTGGACAAGAGAATAAAGGATGCTAGTAAGAAAGCAGAGGTCCAGTTAAAATAAGTAGGTTGAACCTTATTTAAAATAAAATTTCACTTATAAATAACTGTGCTAGCTTTAAAAATCATTGGAACAATAAAAGGCATACAGTCTGGATTTTGCCATATTTAAAGTAAAATCAGAAGCTTTCAGCTGTACATATTTTGCAGATACAGGGATCGCAAATGATTTTTAGAGGGTTGGATCACACCTGCAGAAGTTAGGTGGTTCGGCTCTTTTGAATAAGTATTAATTAATTGACTCTGCCAAAGTCCAAATTGTCTTTCCGGTATACTTCAACCCATGTGAAGCGAGGGAGTGGAGAGGTAGAAAAAAATATTGTATAGTGCTACAAATGAGGTCTATTATGTTAAACTGATAGCAGTAATAAAAGGAATCTGGGAACCATCATTAGTTATATATAGATAAGGATATTGTAATATGCCAAAGTGGAAAAAAACAAAGCAAACAGAAAATAAGGGGATTATTAAGCTTAAGGCAATTGTTAATAGTAATAATTGCATATATAGAGAGGTACCAGGTGAGTCAGATACTGGTATTGATGGTTTTATTGAATTTGTGGATGCAGAGGATGTTACTGGGCAGATGATTGCAGTTCAAGTAAAAACTGGTCTTTCATATTATAATAAGTCCAAAGAACAATTTGAGTTTAGGATAGAAAAAGATATGCTTGATTATTGGAAACATTATATGTTGCCTGTTATCTTATTTTTCTATTTACCAGATGAGGACAAGGGATGTTGGATCTCTATTAGAGAATTTATTGAAACCGAAGAATATTATAACAGACTTCCGGTATCAAAGATTAAGGCATCAATAGAAAAAGAATTAAACAAAAGTACATTCATCAATTTAATAGAATATGCAAGAAAAAATTATGATTATAAATCAGCAATAAATTGGATAGATAGTTGTTTAGATGCAAGCGAAGATAATATATTAGATAATTTTTTGATATTATCAAATCATCCATACACAAGAGATAATAAAATAACTATATTTATTGCCAGATATTTAATAAAATCTGATAATAAGGAGCTATTAAGAGAGGCTTTATGGTTTTTGGGTTATTGTATAGGTAGATTTAGATGGTCTGGAAACCCCGGAAATTCTATTGAAAAGGATATACAAAATTACGCATCTAAAATCTGTTCTGATTTAAGTGAAAATGAACTGTATAAATTATTATGTGTTATAGATGATATAAGATTTAGTGGGCCTATGGCACTATCAGAACGATTTTTTGATTTAATATCTTGTTGTTTTGAAACTGCTTCAACAATGTTGATTAGAGTCGCAGAGGATAGAAAAGAACCATTTGACAGACGAGTATCTGCTTTGTATTTATTTTATGAATGCGACGATGATATTATAAATGAAGAATTTAAGGCGGCTAATTATGATGAATCCTTAACTGATATATTTGAAGAAATAATAAGATGGGGTTATAAAATGTAAATTTGAAGATGAGTCTGGGGGAATATGTTAATAACAAGACTTGCCCTAAATAATGATATATCGTCGATTAGCGAAATTCTAGCTGGGAGTTGAAAATTTGCCTATCGTGGCATAGTAGCTAATGATTACCTTGGTAAGCTTAGAAATGATCACTGGGGGAACTTTTTAGCAAAAGGCTGAATAAAGAAACACTTTTTGTAATGGTAATTGAGGATGATCAGTACATGATTAGTGTGACTATTATCCAATAGGGAGAAAAAATGTGGCGAATTTGATATATTTCTATATGATTTCAGATAGAATAGAGCGGGGCTGTGGGCATGTGTTTTATGCTACTGTTGAGACGGAATTAAGAAGCCAGGGCTATTCAAATTGTTTACTTGATGTATTAGAAAGTAACGGAAAGCATATAGGGTATTGCTAAAATGTGTATTCACATTAGCAATATAAGTCCAACTTTATGTCCGCACCCCCATCTATAGACTTTATGTAAAATACAATTCGATTGTATGAAACAATCTGTAGGAAGTTGTGTTAGAATAATATATATTGTTAGGTAAAGTATTTCTAAAAACCAAGGCTTGAAATAATAAATTACAAAATATTATCTAGCAGGAAAGGAGCGTTGCGAAATGCGCAAAGCATATGATACAATGTTATCTGACTATGTTGATGCCCAATCTGCGGCTAAGGGTGGTGGTTTTGAACCATACCGTTATGCATGTGCCTGCTGTTGGGAAGAAGTGCATTTATGTGCAGCAGATAGTTGTAATCAAGCAACTCACTTTAGACATCGTAGTGGCAACAACAATGTTGAATGTGAGAACTATCTTGGAAATAGCAACTCTATTATAAGCAGCGCACTTTCTCATCGTAGTGTTAGAGATAAAATTGAGTTCTACTTTTCTAACTCATCGAAACTGTTTAGCATAGGTGTAAAATTTGATTCTGATGAGATTTTAATTTACGAACAAAATGAAACAAGTTTTCAAGTCAGGACAACGCCTACAGGGGCGACGTTGATTTCGGTTCCTATAAAAAGTAGTCGGTTTTATCCTGGTGTTTCTGAACTTATACCTATTAATGAATTTTCATGGGAGTACTTTGTTTCTTCTTCGAGTGATTTCAAGCTACATAAATGTGAGCTATTTAGGAAGGATGCGAGAGGGTATCTATACCCGTCTTTCTTTAAAATTCAAAACCAAGGCAATGATGGTGATTTCAAGGCCAAGTTTGTTCGCAGTGAAACCTTATATACAAACACGTCATACTTGATAGTATTTACGCATTCACATCATACTTATAGTTTTCAGAACGATTTACAAGTGAGCAAAGCATTTAAATTTACTACTATGGGCAGAGATTTTACGGGAATGGTTGTTGTTTTTACTCAAAAAACAGCAAGGATAGAACAACAACTTGAATCATGGAAATATAAACTAGAAATGAATGAGACATTGACGATTGTTTGGCCGCCCGCTCCACTGGTTAATGAATCAATGCAGATTTGTGCCAATCATGCATATTTGTTCTCAACGTTCGAGATGCAAGCACATGGAAATATAAATGTGCATTATGATGATATTGTAAAGTTTGAAGATGGAATTTCAAGGGTTTCAATCAAGGGACGGACTAAAATACATAAGAAAAATGCTGAGCTTGTGCTCGAAAAGTGCGAAAAAGCATTGTGCGAATATGATACCATTTCAGTTGTACATGAGACAAGAAAAAACTATTTGGCATTAGATGATAATGTATATCTTTTTAATCGATCTGGTGTATTCCCAATGAACAAGGGGATGTCTGCCTTATTGACACATCATAGTGAAGTACGCCATTATTCAAATGGTTATCTTGATAGTATAATCACTGTAGCAAATGATGCGGTTACTATGACTGGTGCCAATCTTCTTCAGGACATACTGATTTATTATAAAAGAACAGAAGTATTCAACTGGGCTGACTATAAATCACTCAAACTTAGTCGTGTCGCTTTACTGTATATTAAAAGTTGCGAAGAAACTGGTCTGATAAACTCTGCGGCGAAATACTTTATTGAGGAGGGATGGCTGTGAATTACCTTTCGATGTTAACTGAAGATGAAATTAAATACATATGTTCGATCATCCCCCTCCAAGATTCGGTAAAATATTTCAAGCGTTTTCCTAAAGATTTTGCTAAGATCATGCCGGGATTTCGGGCAACAAGCCTAAGAAAACAGGAACAGGTAAGCATATTGCTGTATAGAAACTGTAATCAGGTTTTTATATCCTCATTTCTTGAAAGGCATATAAGCAGTTGGATCGATGAAATACAAGGTGAAATCACGCTGAAAATTGATAAAGGAGAAAGTAAAGAATCAGCCTGGATGCAGACATTACCATTTTGTTTTTTTGTAGACAATATTAGCGTATTTTTTAAGCTGATTGGCGAAGAACAGCCGGAACAATATATTACTCTTATTAGTGCGGGTATTGAAAAAATTAAAGATTCTGATATTTCATATTCAAAACTTGAGACAACTTTAAAAAATAAGGAATCCGAGGTTGTACGCCTTGAGAAGGAAATTAAATATGTTCAATCTGAATTAGTTAAATCCAAAGAGAAAATTAGTGAGTATTTATCCGAAATAAAAATACTCAAACGAACCTGCACTGACCTTGAGAAGCTGGAGGGTATTGTTTGTATCAGCAAGCAAGAAATCGATGACTTGAATAAGAAGGTTAAAGTGCGGGATGAATATATACAAAATCTGAATGCAGAATTATGTGCCACCATAGATATTCAGCAACAACTTGAAATAAAAATTAAAGAGGAAATTGAGCAGCAACAAGTAGCAAAAGCGATAGAACAAGAAGCTGCTTTGAAGCCAAAACGCCCAAGGGATATGGAAGAGTTCAGAGATTATTTAGGGTATAACTTTGAGAGTTTCGGAGTAGCTACCGACGCTGAGTATTATTTTCTTCTAAAAGATTTCATATGTAAAAGCTTGTTTCAAGGGAAGCCTATTCTTATCAATAGGGTTGCAGGTATGGCACTAATGAAGTGCATTGCAAACACGCTGGTTGGTTGTGCAAAGGTAGCTACTCTGTCATTTACAACGGATATTTCAGAGCAGCAAATAGAAAAGTTCCTATCTACTAAAAATCGTATATGTTGTTTAGATAATTTCATTGGAAATTATAATGAGACAACCTTGCTAACAATTTGTGATAAGCATAGAAATAAAATCATTTTCTTAACTACTATCTACGATAGAACGCTCTTTTATATTCCAGAAGAGCTTTTAAAATATTGTAATTATCTTAATTTAAACCGCATTGAAGCATTTACCTTTGATCACGCTTTGACAGAAGATCCATCTACGGTAGATGAAATTGCTAATTCATACCCAATGATTGTTCCTGCTCCTCGCTGGTCGTCGTTGCTTAAAGAAATAATTGACGAATTAGGGATGTGCAGTGCTTTATCTACATACAAGAGCTCGTTAATTTCAGACGAAACAGGTTTATGCTGTTTCTTAGCATTTGATGTTCTTCCCTATTATGTAGATGTTCTTAAGCGTTCTCCGTTTAGTGTCTCGGAGCGCTTAAATAAATATGCTGGAGATAATGGTAGATGTTCTTATAAAGGATTATTCCAGAGGTGGTTTTCATGAAAAATGACCTCCTTCAAGCAATGGCAGATGACATGAATATTATTCGTTTTCAAAGTGAGTCTGATGAGTCATTCGTATATAGGCTATGCTACTCTGCGCTAGGGCAATGGTGTTTAAACATTGCAAAAAATGTAACGGGAATCAGTATTGGGACAACCAAGAATAATCAAACAATGGTACTTAACGATTTGTTGGCAAGGTACACAGAACTGTTTCCATATATCTTTGATAGATTCATTGATACAAGTAATCGACAGCGTAATGTTTCAGTTTTTATGCGAAGAGTTTACGAAGAGACTGGTTATTTAATAACTGATGAGAACAATCATAATAGATTAGCTAGCTTTGGGCGGAGCATAAAGATAGGAAATCAGGCATTGTTTTTTGGACTTCCATCCCACGCCTATTCCGTTAGTGGTTTAGGCGTACTTTCATCACCGTCAGAATATTTAATAACGGTAAATGACTTTCTCATTAGGGATTGTTTGTCTTGTGAAGAATACTTCCAAACCAAATTTGATTTAATTGATTTTTATGACAGAGACATTAATGTTCAAGAATTAGATTTTTTTAATCCACTATCGAAGAATGTTCCTTCACTGTCATGGAATAAAAATCTAGCAACAGATTGCTCTGTTGCTCGTAAAACTGAAACAGGGCCTTTTTATCGTGTAATGAGAACAGACGAAGGAATACAGTTTGCGGACGAGCCCATTGAAGTTCAACTTGACAGTTTTATTTCACACGAATATAGGCGTCTTTATTTCGCATTAAAAGCCCACTATGGAAATCCGGTGAAAGCAACGATTTCGAAAATTGATAGCAAGTATTCGAGAATACGGGTAGGCGGGCACTTACCTTACAGAGAATACTATTTATTGCTACTTTTAGCTTGGCCGGAGAATACGGCTTTTGATAAAGTAAACTTCATTATATCAAACAAGTTATTAGGAGAAGCACATGCCGCATTAGAACATATCGGTATGGAAATCAAAGGAGAATGCATTCATGAATAGTTCTAACGGAGTTAAGCAGTACTATGAGGCAATTCGTGATAGGCTTAAAAACTACATAAAGTCAGACTATCTGGCTAACAGCGAGACTTTACTGCTATATGCAAATGACTTATTAGGAGAATTTTGCTCAGAATATACAAACATTGCTCGTGAGCCATATATTGAGACATCAGCATCTTATAAGAAAGTTACGGATGGGATAAAGAACTCTTCACTTATTGAGCAAGGTGTTAAGAATTCATTGCTTAAGCTTATCCAAGAGAAGCTTGGAATTTTTTCTGATCCTTTTGAACATCAGGTTTGTGCTCTGGAACATGCTCTGGCAGGTCGAGATTTATTTGTTTCTACCGGTACTGGGTCTGGTAAGACCGAGTGCTTTTTATGGCCAATAATAGCTAAGTGTTTCGATGAAGCGAAAAATCGTCCGATGCAATTCCAGCAAGAAGCGGTTCGAACGTTGATTATATATCCAATGAATGCTCTCGTTTCCGATCAATTGGCACGTTTTAGAAAAATCATTGGTGGAGAGCATTTTAGGACTATATTTACCGAGGATACTCATGCAACCCGCATCCCTCATTTTGGTATGTATACAGGAAGAACACCCTACTCGGGAGATGCGAAAGCTGCGAGTAGTAAAGAGTTGGCAATGACTTTCCGTAAAAACTATCTCGTAGATGTAAATGCAGATGCCATAACTCAACGTCAGCAATTAAACAGTATTAATGGTCTAAAGAGCATTAGTAAGTATCCATCCAGATTTGGAGAAAATGGACTTGAGGTGTTTATTAATAAACTGGAACAGAACATTCATAGGCCGTTACCATATGACGCAGAGTTTATAACAAGATTTGAGATGCAGAATTGTCCTCCCGATATTCTAATTACTAACTACTCAATGCTAGAGTATATGCTTATGAGACAACGTGAAGCGAACATCTGGAATAAAACGAAGGAATGGCTTGATTCTTCAACAGACAATAGATTGCTAATAGTGCTGGACGAAGCCCATATGTACCGCGGTTCTGCTGGTGGGGAGATAGCACTGCTGTTGGAGCGCCTTTTTTATCGATTAGGAATCACTAAAGATCGAGTGCAGTTTATTCTCACAACTGCAAGTATGCCGCAGGGTGAACAAAAAGCAATAAATGACTTTTACTTTGGTTTGACAGGAAAAGATGCTTCAGGTTGTGAATTCTTGTTTGGTACAAAAGAGCCTGTTCCAGATAAGTTAGAGATAAAAACGGACATCGAAGCATTGACATCTATAGGCACAGAGCAAGTACAAGATGAAGCTATCACTAACAAAATAAGGACATTCGCCAAGGCGATTTTTAAGTATAATATACCCGATAATTATACCCCAAAACAGGCCCAGGAGTGGCTATACGACAACCTTCCAAAATATGAGGCATTTGTCACTTTGAACAAGTTGTGTCGTGATGGGGCGAAATCCTATAATGAAATTAAAGAAATCTTATTTGGCGACTCGGAGAATGGTGAGAAGGCTCTTGACGCGCTCTTGGTAGTGGTTTCACTTGCCGCAAAAGATGGAAATATTCTGTTCCCGGTTAGATTACATATGTTCCTTCGTGGTTTGCAGGGATTGTACGCCTGCTCCAATCCGAAATGTACGTGTGCCAAATATTCTGAAAACGAAAAATTGCCACTTGGAAAGGTTATATCTATACCAAAGGATAAATGTGAATGTGGAGGAAAAGTTTACGAAATTTTCAATCACATAAAGTGTGGCGCTTTGTATTTTCGAGTATATGTTCAAAAAACTGAGGGACAACCATACTGGTATGTTTTTCCTCAACGGGGGTTAGCTGGTGATGCAAATTCTCTACAAGAACTGTTGCTTTATATTGTTCCTAAAAAATATCAGAAAGGCAAAAATGATAAGATGGGATCGCTTGATCCATTTACAGGTAGACTATATTTATCTCAACAAGATGATGAAACTTTACTCGATGTTGTATACTACAATAAAAGTAAAAAAAGCAAAAAGACTAATGTAAAGGGAAAGCCTTTTAATTATGGTGTTTGTCCAAAATGCAAAAAGCCAATGTCCTTGAAGAGACCTGTGGATTTGTCCACCAAAGGTAATATACCATTCTATAATCTTACTAAAGCACAGTTTGAATTACAACCGCCAAAATCCAAATTGATAAACCAAGGAAGGAAGGTCTTGCTTTTTTCCGATTCACGCCAGAATGCTGCTAAGTTAGCGTTGGATTTATCTAAATCTTCTGATGCTGACGCATTTCGTCAAGCAGTTATGCTTGCATCGCTTTTACTAGAGGTTGATGGTAAAGAGCATTCTTTAGCAGATCTTTATCCTGCGTTTTTAGATGTATGCACGCAGAATAAGCTCACATTCTTCAGTGGAAACAGTAAAGTAAAATTCATCAATGATCTACGAACATTTGCTGTAAAGAAGAAACGGGTATTAGATCGCAACCGCATTCTTGATTATTCGTCAGTTGCTCGTGATTACCAGTTAATGCCTGATGACTATTACGAACAAATACTAAAATTCTTTACTGAAAGTCCTCGTTCTTTTAAAGATATTGGCATTGGGTTCTTGGCACCGGTATCCGAATTGCTTGAAAACTGCATGTTTGATTTAAAAGATGTAGGAATTGAACTTCAGCAAGAGAACTTGTATAAATTATTGGTTCTTCTCTTTTGGGATGTTATGGATGATACTGCAGCACTTGGAGAAACTATTCCGGATGATGTTCGTAAAGGGTTGCCTGGCCGTAGCAAAACACAAGATTTTGGGCTTGGGTTTGAGTTTTCTACTGCTTTAGATAAAGGTCTAGTACAACGAATTAAAGAGATGTTTTGCCTCGATGAAATAAACACGAAAATAGTTGTAGATAAGATACGTGATGAGTTCTTTGGTGCGGCCTCAAATAATCATTACTATATTAAACTAAGTGCCGTTAAAATACAATTGACTGGGACTGATTTTACATGGTATCGTTGTGTAAAGTGCGGGAAAATGTCTCCATATAAAATGGGGGATTATTGTGGAGCATGCTTTGATTCAACAGATTTAAAACCAATTACCAGCATAGAACTGACTCGTTTTGATTTCTGGAGAATTCCAGTCCTGAATGCTCTTAATAAAATTGATAGCATTCATACCATAGATACAGAAGAACATACAGCGCAGTTATCACACAAAGAAATTCGTAGTGATACTTGGAGCCGTACCGAAAAGTATGAGATGCGATTTCAAGATATCAATGCAGGTGAACATGGCGAAGATGCAATTGATGTCTTGAGTTGCACAACTACAATGGAGGTAGGTATTGATATAGGATCTTTGACTGCAGTTGGTCTTCGCAACATACCGCCTATGAGGGAAAACTATCAGCAGAGAGCAGGTCGTGCGGGACGTAAAAATGCAGGCATTTCAACAATTGTCACTTACGCTTCTGGAGGCATTCACGATAGCCATTATTTTTTGCATCCCGATGAAATGATTTCCGGGTCTCCGCGAAAACCTTGGATTGACCGTGAGAATCCGAAGATAAAGCAACGGCATATCAATATGCTTAATCTCAATGGATTTATGTCTACGCCAATAATGAGTGGAAAATATGATGGCATTGTCGATATTGGTATAATAACATTTTGTGAACAATATGGAGAGGTTTTCATAGAGTATGCTCAGTCATTCGAGAAAGAGTTAGGACTATCAACGAAAGCTACAATTACACATTTTAATGAAATTAGCTTCAATGTATTAGCAGAAGGAAAGCGTGACGAATACATCAATAATGATAAGGAGACACCTGCATTTGATGTCTTTTATCGTGAAGGGTTCATACCCTCTTATTCTTTTCCAAAGAATGTTGTGAGATTCTTTGTTGAAAAGGAATCTGAACGCGGAAAGAAAGTTCCCCGTGATATTCAATATGCACCTGAACGAGACATTGCCATTGCTCTGAGTGAATATGCTCCAGGTAGATTTGTGACCATAGATAAGAAGATATTCAAAAGCGGAGGTATTTATGCGAATCCTCGTCCGAGAGGATTTGAAACTAATCAGGCTGAGTTCTATTTTAAGAACATTGACTATTACAAAGATATTTATATTTGTTCTGAGTGTAATTGGTTCGGACTTGACAACGCGGATCAGAAACGTTCAACTTGTCCTTACTGTGGTGCTGAAATTGTTAAAAACAAGATGCTGCGGCCTTGGGGATTCTCTCCTGTTAAGGGCGATGCGGTTAAGTATGAGGACGAGGATGAGCAATATACCTATGCGGAAGCCCCTTACTACTCTTATGTTCCTGAAGATACGCAAATGATCACGCTTAAAAGTAGCCATATACGTTTTGCTAATCTCCCAGATAGGAAAGTATTGACTGTTAACATGGGAAATGGTAAAAATGGTTTTAATGTTTGCAGAAAATGTGGTGGAGCAGAGGTGGCTGAACCAAATGGGACTGGAACATTTTCATTTTCACAACCGTACCATGATAATCACCCTCTTTGTCATCACGATGGGACTGTTGCTACAAATATATTCTTAGGATACGAGTTCTTAACGGATATGTTTATGCTTGATATCTCATATGATTCAGTAAGGTTGGTAGGGAGCAATAATGCGGAAGAAAAGAGCATTTTGCGAGCGGCAGTAACTACTTTGCACGAGGCACTAAAAAAAGCAGTTTCGTTGGTGTTGGATATTGATTACAACGAAATCAGTGGTGGATGGCGGCCGAGGCAAATGAACAGCAGCGATCCACACATAGAAATGTTTTTTTACGATAATTTGACAAGTGGAGCAGGATATTCATCACTAATTGGTTCTATTCTTGACAAGGTTCTTATCAGAGCAAGAAGTATTCTTACCGAATGTGAATGCTCTCGTTCTTGCAAAAATTGTCTTGATAACTATTGGAATCAACGACATCATCAGTTATTTGATAGAAACTTAGGACTGCAGCTGCTTGATTTTGCCCAGTTTGGTAAGCTTCCGGTCGAATATGATATGATGAAGCAGGCAGAGTTACTTATGCCACTACAAAAGTTAATTTTAGAAGATGGAGATTCCAAGCAGATATCTTTTGAAGTTATTCCTGCTCTTCTGAGAAAACCGGACAATGTAAGGTCAAAGATGTATCTTAATCCTTATGATTTGACGGATTGGTTGCCAAATACATTTATGACATATAGAAATTTATAAACAGAGGTATGGTATGGCTAAGTCATTTTCGCCACTTCGTTATCCAGGTGGCAAAACAAAAATATATGAAAAGGTCAAGAACCTAATTGTTTCCAACGGCTTTGACAATAGAGTGTATGTTGAACCCTTTGCCGGTGGTTTTGGAATAGGTATTGGCTTGCTGTGCGAAAATGTTGTACCATCAGTCATACTGAACGACTTTGACTCGCATATTTATCATTTCTGGTTATCTGTATTAAATGATACGGATAACTTGCTACGTTTAATTTCGGATACACCAATAACAATAGAAGAACGAGAGAAGCAAAAGCAAAACTATAGGGATACAGATGCTGACATTTTGACCGATGGGTTTGCCACGTTGTTTCTAAATAGAGTGAATTTCTCTGGTGTGCTCAAAGGTGGACCAATTGGTGGGTTAGACCAGTCAGGAACATATAAAATTGATTGCAGATTTAATAAAAAGAGATAAGTCGCAAAATTGAAATCATTGCTCAAAAAAAAAGCAAGATTAAATTATACAACAAAGATGCAGGTTATCTTATTAGAATGAATCTAATGAAAATGAAAGCACCTATGTTTCTTAATATTGACCCTCCATATGTTGTCAAAGGAAGTCAGCTGTACACCAACTTCTTTACAGAAGGAGATCACCTCAACTTGCAGAGAGTTATCGTTAAGCATTTAGATGCTTACTATCCTTGGATAATCACATATGATGATTGTTCTCTTGTTAGAGATTTATACAGGCGATTTCATATGCAAGAATATGGTATTAATCACAACGCAGGAGGAACAGTACTGGGTAAGGAGATAGTCATTACGAATATTCCTGATGATGGTTTTTTATGGTAAAAAAGTAAATAAAGTTTTATTAATTACCGTAATTGTACTATTAATGAAGTCATAGGTAAGTGTCACGTAGAATATGTGGATGAAGCTCATATGTGAAAGCAAATTGGAAGAAATCTATGAGTAACGGCTGGGTGAGGTTCATAGAAATAAATCTAGTGATACATAACGCTGTTAAGAATAAATTTTCTTGCTGAGTGATTCATCTTAAGGCATCGTCAAATCTCAAACAAAATGCTATAATTTTCATAATGACTACATGCTATGTGATTTAGACAAGGAATTTTATGGAGGGAAACCAAAATGGAAATGAAAGGAATTATAGCAACCACACATGTGGATGGACATGGAGAAAAACTTGCAAAAGAAGCATTAGAACGGCTTGTACTTGAGATAAATAGTGGAAACACGGCTATTGGGGTTAATGTAGAACATGATGGACTTACTATGCCGATTGGGAAAGTGGTTAATGCCAATCTTGTGCAATTAGAGGATGGGGAATTTGCTGTTGAAACCTTACAAGAAATTTTTGATATATATAGCACAGAAAACGAGATATTTGATGATGTCTATTATATTGCTGAAAGTAAAACAGATTTTCGGCCTTTCGCTGAAAGGGCAACGGATAATGTTGATAATCTGACAGTTGCTATTGATCCGCACAATTTTAACAGAAATGATTTGACCGTAATAAGTGATTTTCTTGAAAAGGAAGAGATATATGTAGAATTTGAGATAAAGAAATCATTAATTCCTGATCCAGAATTGATTATTAATTTAGTTGCGGGTACTTTATTTTGTTGGACTGGGAAAAAAGCACTTGAAAAGTTATCAGATGATATTTCTACAGATATCAGTAACCTTTACAGCAAAATCAAAAAAATAATAATGAAATTTGCTCAATACAGTATTCCTCATAATCGCCCTAGAACATATAGACTTCGGGAGCAGGAGGAATATGTAAAAGAGTTGGTCATTCGGACATCTGATCCCAACATTGTAATTGAAGCTTTACAGCCAGATAAATTGGATAAAATAGAATCTGTGATTGAAAAGAGCTTGGAGCAATTCAATGTTTCGCCTGCAAGAGTGCAATTGATTTTTGAGATAGATAAAAAGGAATGGAAATTGAATTATTTATTAACAGCATCTGGACAAGCAATCGGAACGGAAAAATGTTATAAAAGAACGGTAGATTTATTAAATCAATTAAAGCCGCAAGAGGGACATATTAATGTATCTGTTGCTGGTTTAGTGCCGACAACTTCAGCTCTAGAAGATTGATTTGATTATTGAATAATAGGTACTCTTAAGAATAAGGCTCTTGAGTTTACATTCAAGGGTTTTATTGTTGGAGGTAATAGCTAACAGAAATATTATCTCTCTGAGCGGAGTCCATGGCATCATCATCCCCCAATAATATGCTGTGATTTCAAAGATAAGATAAAGTGAGTAGGGGGAGAGTCCTGCAGATAAAAGTAAGCGGATTTTCATTTGGCCGGGGATAATAAGGTTTTCTCCAAGGCCAAACTGCGTCTTTTAGACATTAGAATCACAGCATCAACACACGTTGAGTGCGTGATTCTGATGCAACGTCAGAAATCCTGATAAATAAAGGGGGCGCAATTACGCCGCCAATTCTGTTGTGATTGCATCGGGATATATTCCAACAGCACCATTACCGGATGATTTTAAGGAAGAATTGAAGAATTCTTCCAGTAATGCTATGATTAAATAAAATTTGAGAAGAAGGTGGATAAAATGCATATTAAGCATGTGACCTTACGTGTCAAAAACTTGGAACAGTATATGAAATGATAACGGAGTTAACCGTGCTTCGACGTTTTAAATCAGATTCGGCAGAAATTGCATTTATGACAAATGGGAAAGGAGAAACAGAGATCGAGCTTCTCCACATACCGCAAGGTCAAACGTTTGAAGGCAAGGGCATGTTTATCTGCTTTGAGACAGACAAATTGGATGAAATGCATCAACTTGCCAAGGATCAGGGCCTTAACCCTTCACCAATCCAAAATCCGGGCGATCAAACCTGCTATTTTTATGTATATGATCCGGATGGGGTATCGGTACAGTTACGTACTTTTCCAAATTAATTCGTGGAAGTGAAATATGATGTTATTTGAAAAAATCAAACAAGAAATTATGGCTGATCAAATGAATGAATCCTATACAAAAATGGGAATCCCACCATTATTTAAGGCTTCTGTAGATGCTCGCATTGTCATAGTTGGACAAGCACCGGGACGTAAAGCAGAAGCAACTCAATTGTTTTGGAATGATTTAAGTGGTGACCGATTAAGAGAGTGGATGGGAGTATCTCGCGAAATATTTTATAATACGAATCGCATCGCTCATTTGCCTATGGATTTCTACTATCCAGGAAAAGCGAAAACCGGTGATGTCCCGCCTAGAAAAGGCTTTGCAGAAAAATGGCATCCACATTTACTGGATGAGATGCCAAATATTGAACTCATAATTCTAATCGGTAGCTATGCACAGAAATATTATTTAAATAAAAGGCGTGAGAAAAGTTTGACTGAAACAGTGAGAAATTTTCAGAAATATTTACCGGAATATTTTCCGTTGGTTCATCCTTCTCCTTTAAACCTTGGCTGGTTGAAGCAAAATCCATGGTTTGAATATGATGTTTTACCTGTTCTAAAAGAAATTGTGGATAAGAACTTATAAGAAATCATTAACTAATTTAATGGCAAGGGGTTCAGAGGCCTTTGCAACAGATGCAAATGTTTAAAGGTTATCTTTATCTCTTGCCATGTTATAATTAGCATAGCTAACTTGTAAAAAAAGAAAGTATGAGTGTCAGAATTATTGAAAATATACCCTGACACCAAGGGAGCAGTGGATTCGATGGTCATCAGAATTGCAGCAACAGGGCATGTGGAGACAGTATGTTTACTATCCCGCATAAAATAAGGGTTTAAGCCATATTTAGAATTGGTAAAAGTAGGCGGTGACAACCATTTGACAAGGTCTTGAGAGTAATATGATATAAAAAGTGAAAGAAGGAATAAGATGATTACCATATTCAATCGAAAAGAGTTGATTAGTACTTACGACACGAAAAAGCAGGCAGAAGTTCGTGATTTATTGAGTCAATTTAAAATTCCTTATTCTATCAATGTAATCAATAGAAAAAGTCCATCCCCATTTGATGCAGGTTCCAGAGCAAGAACAGGGACGTTTGGAGAAAATTTGAAGTTGGAATATCTATATATTATCTTTGTTAGAAAGGAGGATTATGATAAGGCAGATGCCGCTATAAGTGGAAAAATCAAATAATGAATAATGAAACTGCCAACTATCAGTATTAAGCTGGTAGTTTTTTTATTGCTATAAAGAAAGATGAGGTAACAAAATGAAATCATTATTACATTATCCCGGTAGCAAGAAACGGACCGCATCCTGGATAATTGGAAATATGCCAAAGCATCACAGCTATTAGATCCGTACTTCGGAGGAGGGGCTATTCTTTTCGAGAAGCCCCCTTCTAGAATCGAGACAGTGAATGATCTTGACGGAGATGTGGTGAATTTTTTCCGGGTAATTCAGGATCCGAAAAGCTGTCAGGAGTTGCAGAGCTGGCTTACTTACACGCCGTATTCCAGACAGATCTATGATGATGCCTTCCTGAAAGAATCACAGTCCCCAGTGGAGAGACCGGGTTCTTTGCAGTCAGGTCTATGTAGGGGCATGGACTTCGGCTATCTGAGAAAACAGGCTGGAAGAAAGATGTTTACGGTAGAGAAGCGGCCCATGCGGTCCGGTATTGGAATCAGTTACCTGAAGTATTGGCGGAAATACCCGTTAGGATGAAAGGGGTTCAGATCGAAAACAGACCGGCACTGGAGCTGATCAGTGCCTTTGATCATGAAAACGTCCAGATCCACCTGGATCCGCCTTATGTATGGTCTACACGAGGCTGGAAGCAGTACCGGCATGAAATGTCTGATAAGGATCATGAGAAGCTGCTGGAGACGGTGATCCGCAGCCGGGCCAAGATTATGCTTTCCGGATATGACTGTGCGTTGTATGAAAGGTATCTGAAGGACTGGTATAAACTGCAGATTCCGGCCAGGGCACAGAACAACCATAGGCGAGTGGAAACTTTGTGGATGAACTTTATATAACAAGCATATATAAAGATGAACACAAAAAAAGGCCAGTTCGCGATTCTGGCCTCTTTTTGGAGATTAATGTTCATTCTTAAAGTAGGTTATTGCTATAAAGCATAAGGTGAAACTGATCATGCTAAAAAGCTTGGGATTGCATTTCGCAATCATGGATTGAACTGTTTCAAAAACAGGAGCTCCAAAAACCTGAATAAAAATTAGACAATAATCCCAGAAGTTAGCAATCGTGATTTTTTTCATAAGAATTCTCCTTCTGTAAATTATATGTAGGACTTACATCATCTTAAGAGATAACTGCCATATAGAGAATTCTCTTAAATCACAATTGCAGGTGATACACTTGCTATTGGATTAGGAAGGAGTATCACGATTGCATAAAAAGATTTTTCATTATTCAATTAATTTGTATTCATTTTTTTAGTAAATAGGCAACTTTAGATTAGAAACTTTACTACAATATTATAATTTTGTTTGTTTCGTAAGATATGTATCCAATAAAATTAGTGATGGTCAAACTTTGATCCTTTTAATGCCTCCTTTAATTAAAATAATCCAATAGCAAACTAATTATATAATTTTTAGGAGTACTAGTAAAGAACTTTTTCATTCAATAATTAAAATTACTTGATCATTAAAAAATTAAGGATGTGCAGGCAGTTATTTTAAGGAAAAGGATAAAGGGATTACTAGCTAAGACCCTGAGCGCAATAATGCTGGCTTATACATATGCGAGCCTGTTTTCAGATCGGAGGCTACGGGAGCTACCAGGGCAAGGGCGGAAGCCAGAGGAGTGGGAATGTCCTGAATGTTATTGGGATTCAACTAACGATGACGGAATGACAAATGCTGTAATATCAGTTTATCGTGGTGACGTTTATGAAAGGGAATGTACAGTGCATTGGACCTGCCCGGTATGTGGGCATGAATCTGATACATGGGAGAAAGTAATTGAAAGGAGGCGGATCATGAAACTGAAATATTTATACGCAATGTATGACAACGGGGAGTTTCAAGGAGCGCACACCTCAAAGGAATGGGCAGAAATGCTACATGTATCTGTACACCTTGTAAGGGATTATGCCCGTGAAGGAAAAAGCTACAAAGGCAGGTATACGTTTAGGGCGATACAGGAGGACGAAGTATGGGAGGTGAATACGGAAATTAAAGCACGGGACCTGGCGGAATTTAAGCGGTCTTTGAAGTTCGGAGCACGATTTGCTTATGAGAGTTTCCGTAAGGATTTTGTCCGGGGAACAAGGGTTACATCCGAAAAGATTTTTGTGGTGAGGAAGTATCCTCATATCGTGGAGTTGGTTAGTCTTAATGATCCAAAGCGGTCAGTGACTATGACATATACAGAGCTTTTGAAGCAGAGAAAGGCCAGAATAAAAAAACATTGACAGCAGGGAGGTTTGCTTGGAAAAAGAAGCAGCGGAGTTATTAGTTAGAACGGCAGCACTTGAAGCTGTGAAGGAATTTGAGAAGTTTCAGAAAAAGAATAAAAGGGTTAAGGTATTCCAGAACACCAAGAAGCTAATGGAGAATTACAACCGGATCTGCCAGAGCGTCCGAGAGGGCGTGTCTGAGCTGTCGGCAGAGGATATTTACATAAACAGCAACATAAAAAGCAAGGAGAGATACGATGCGTTTAAACATTTCTATCTTGATGAAATGACCTATGAGCAGATGGCCGAAGAATATGGATATGCGGAACGGACGGCAAGACGTTGGATTGCAGACTATACGGTCATATTAAGCGTGTATTTGTTTGGATCAGATGTAATTGTACTTGAATAGCTTTGGCAAAGGTTTGGTAAAATCGTGGCCTTGCGTTGGCCGTATGGCCAATTTAATGATAGTATCAAAAATTAGATAAATTTGAAATCCCCTGCGGCTGCCGGGTGTAACAGCTTGGTAGCCGATTTGCCCGGTTTATACTCTCTCAAGACATTTTCCGGGTACGTGAAGGCTCTTAGCTTATAGCTGGGGGCTTTTTATAATATTTACTAATTTTACATATTCGAACAAGTGTTCTATACTATTTATACAAAACAGACTCTTCTTTTTTGGAATATTTTCCCATAATACATGTGATATAATAAAGAAAATGTCGAAATAGGGGGAATATGATATGGAGATAATTTATAAAAACATTTATGTTATTAATTATGAGAATAACAAAATACTTAAAAGAAGTATACCAGAAGAGTTTAATGGTTATATTACACAGCTATTTACATATATTAACAATAGTAAATCTGTGCGTATGTTTAAAACTAGGTCTCTGCAAACTGAAGTTGTAGGAAATGTTCTAAAAATTTTCAATAGTGGAATAAACTTGGAAGAAGAGGTAGAATCATTTTTTGAAAGTATTGCACAACGTTTATTAAGGTGCGAGGTGGTTGCTCAGGCTAATGTTAGCCGATTGGGCATTCGCTTAAAGCGGGGAAGCTTAGTCCAAGCATTGGTTCAAGATGAAACGACTGGTGATTACTCATATTTGCTTGCAAAGGTTGAACATTCAAACTTTGTTGATGATAATGATTTTTCTTTTAAAACTGGTTTTTCTAGCGAACAAGAAAAGATTTGGAAAACTACGATATTTGATTTGGTAAATGAAGATGGAAGATTATCTATTGATGAAACTAAAGTTCACTTAGATACGTCTTCTAAGTACTGGTATAAAGAATTCTTGGAATTAGATGAACTAGTGAATGATGAACGAAACACTATTCTGGCTTTTAAATCAATAGAATCCTTATTATTACGATCTGTAAAATTGACAGCTCCTAGTGATTACTTAGTTTTGAGAAATAATACAATTGGTTGGTTGCGAAAGCAACAACTAATAAATTATGATGAAATGATAGAGAATATTTTTGGTAGTTATTGTCCAGAAGAATTGGATCAGGAGCATTTGGATAAACTAAAAAAGCGTTTGTTAGAATTACCAGATGTGAAAAAATTCGATCGTGAATTTGATTCAGTTCCAAAAGCAATTAAAGCAAAGATACGAAAACTTTTCCCTGTTAATCAAGGGATAGAGATAAAAATCAGTGATTATGTTGGAGATATTAAGGATGTTATAAAATCCCATGAAGATACATCGGGGGCAAGATATATTAGTATAAAAACAAATGATGAAGGAACATATAATACTTTTAAATAACTTTGCAGGGGGGGACGGATATGGATATTTTGAATGAACTTATCAACTTATTCGGAACTGTAACGCCTTGTATATCGGAAAGAATCGGTGTTTTAGAAGTTTCCTTTCAAACAATGGGATGTAATTTGCCAAAAGAGGAGCAAGTAATAAAAATACTGGCCAATTTTCCTTTTAGGGACCATGTTAAATTGACATTAACAAACGAAGTAGAGGCTAACTTGGTGTATGATAACCATACACAGCCAGACCCAGACAGCGTTAATGAATTTTATAGCTATGTTGAGGAACAGGATAATATTAGAGTTAGTTTAGATATTACAAAAAAGATTGATGAGGATTCTCTTTCAATATATAACTTTGTAGATTTTTCACGGTTTTTATTAAGTAAAAACTTAATAGAAGTCTTGGATTTGTTTACTAAATTACTTGAACATAGGAATACTATTTTTTTTGAATTATATGACTGGAATGAAATTTTTTTTACAAACTCCATAGTTTTTAAAAGCAGTAATTCAAAAAAAATGAATAATAAGTTTGTCAGAGAAGAGCAATTTAATAACTGTCGACAGTCCTCTTGCTTTTATAATATTAATGATTTTTACCTTATTCCTGATGACTTTGAAATAATAATGAATTGTAGTAATAATCCGTTAGAAAAATTATTTAATCAGGTAAAGACCATTTTATCATTAATATACATATCCGATTCAGCTTTTATAGACAACAAAATTTTGTCAATACAGATTTTAGGGCAAAGAAATTTATCAAAGTCGATTTTCTTAGACTCAATGGATCTGTCAACTAATGAAGAACTGTTCAGAATATATAAATGGATTTATACAGATGGTAATGTCGTTGATAAAGCAGCCATAGCTCGCAATGTATTGAGTTTGCATTGTAAATATACTGATATTTTTTCTATTGATGAGAAGACATTTGCCTCTATGCTATCTAATTTTAGGCTGTATCAAAGAAATAACGTTAGTCAGTATATAGCTGTAAAAAATAAATTGGCAGATTATATCCTAGAAGTTGCCAATTCCACAAGTGATATAATTATTGGTTTATCTGATAAAATGAAAAGTAATTTTATTGCTGTAGTGTCATTTTTGTTTACGGTTGTATTAGTAAATATAGTTTCTAGTGCACCTTTGGATAATATATTTACAAAAGATATAACTTTTTTAATTGATTTGATATTACTTGGTTCATTTGGATATTTATTTTTTTCTATAAAAGAAACGAATTATAAATTACAAAAAATTATAAATGGATATAATGCAATAAAAGAAAATTATAAAGATTTGTTAGACGAACAAGATATAGAATTAATATTTAATAATGATGAATTGATAAACAGTAATATCCGCGAAATTAAAAAAAAGAAGGACCTTTATACTAAGATTTGGATTGTCTCAATATTGAGTGCTTTAGTATTATTTGAGCTGGTTAGCGCAGATCCATTTATCAGTAGTTTAATAGTAAAATTATATAAGGGATTTATTAATGCAATTTTATTATTAAAAAATATATTTATACAATTAAAAAGATAAGGAAATAGAGACACCTCTACGGTGTCTCTTTAAGCGACGAAACGCCTGTCCAAGTCCTAAAGGAGGAAGGTAAGAAACCACAGACGAAATCTTATATGTGGTTATACCGTACCGGTAATGATGGAAAAGAATCAATTGTTCTTTACGATTACCAACCTTCACGAAATGGGGAGATTGCAGTAAACTTCCTTAAGAACTTCAAAGGTTATGTCCATTCAGATGGATACTCCGGATACAACAAACTTTCTGGAATCACCCGTTGTGGCTGTTGGGCTCATCTACGAAGGAAGTTAGTAGAAGCTATCCTCATAAAGAAAGCCGGGGGGCTTCATTGACACAAGCTGAAATCGGAAGGAATTACCGCAATCAGCTATTAAAATCGAAGAAGGATTAAAAGATCTTTCCTCAGAAGAACGATTCAGCAAGCGTTATGAACACTCCAAAGTTCTTGAGGCCTTTTAGTGCTGGCTTGATATCCTTAATTATCTCAAGGGCTCGGCCCTTGGACAGGCAGTTATCTATGCAAAGAACTAGAAGCATTACATGGAGAATTATCTTCTTGACGGAAGATGCTCCATTTCAAATAACGCTGCCGAGAATGCCATTCGTCCATTTACCGTGGGGCGGGAACGCTGGCTGTTCACAGTCATTGGAGAATTAAGCGTGGGGGAATATTGCCCCCTCATGTATAGAACAGAGAAAACCAGAAAAACACCTTGACGGAATATGTGTTTTCGCTTATTATAAAGGAAATATAGTATCTTTAATCTAGGAAAGGTAATAACAAACATGAACTCGATACTTAAATGGGTAAAATTAGAATCTATTATGATCGCAATATTTCAAGTTAAGGCTAGAAGTGCGTCCAAATTTAATAGATTCAAAGTTAACCATATAAGGTTTTTGGAGTATTCAGATTAATTTCATTTGATATTACGGTGATAATTAAAAATTGGTAACCCAAAGCTTATTGGCTTTGGGCTTTTTTTCGTTCATTTTTAAGTAAAGGGTAAAGTCAGAGTTTAATTATAAGAAAGGTCAGGTAGAGTCATGATAGAATTAAGTGTTAATAATTTAACGAAATTTTATGGAGCGAACAAGATATTTGAAACGATATGCTTTGAGGTGAAAACTGGGGAGAGGATTGGGTTAATTGGTAAGAATGGGTGTGGGAAGACTACAATTATGAAGATTATTATGGGCAGGTTTAAGGAAAGTAACTTAAATTTACAAGGGTGGTTTGAGGATACCGGGCAAGTGCAGGTTGGGGAAGCTTCGTATGGGGAGGAGGTTTCAGAAGATTATCAGGCAGGAGAGGTAAATCTTCGTAAAGGGATTAAGGTGGGGTATTTAAATCAGATACCTGTTTACAGTGAGGATACCAAAGCGATTGATGTAATCCGCATGGCTTTTCAAAAAGTCTTTGATTTGAAGAGACGGTTATCAGAGCTTGAAGGGGTGTTTCAGACTTCTTCGGGTGAGAAGCTTGAAAAAGCACTGTTAAGTTACGGACGGCTCACGGAGGAGTATGAGATAGCCGGAGGATATGAGCTGGAAACGAAGATTAACAAGATTACAGAGGGACTTAAAATTAATGATAATTTAAAGCAACTGCCATTTCAAAGTTTAAGCGGTGGAGAAAAAACCAGAGTGATTTTGGCGAAGATACTTCTTGAGGAGCCAGATATTCTGCTTCTTGATGAACCTACCAACCATCTGGACTTAGAAACCACAGAATGGCTGGAGGGCTTTTTAAAGGATTATAAAGGTTCTGTTCTGATTATATCCCATGACAGATATTTTCTGGATAATGTTGCTATGAAAATTGTGGAGTTAGAGTTTAGCAGGGCTAATATTTACATGGGGAATTATAGTTATTATGTACTGGAAAAAGAGAGACGGTTCTTAATTGACTATAAGAATTATATCAACCAGCAGAAAAAGATCGAACAGATGGAAAAACAGATTGAGCGTTATCGTATCTGGGGAAATATGAGAGACAGTGAAACGATGTTTAAACGGGCTAAGGAATTGGAAAAACGTCTGGAAAAGATTGAAGTATTGGATAAACCGGTCCTTGAAGGCAGGAAGGTGCGCCTTAATCAGGATAGCACAAACCGTTCCGGAAAAATAGTATTAGAAACCAAACACTTAAGTAAAAGTTTTGGTGATACGGTATTACTAAAAGACATTGATATGACAGTTTATTATCAAGATAGTGCCTGCATTATCGGGAAAAACGGCTGCGGCAAATCTACCCTGCTTAAGCTGATATTAGGAGAATTAAAACCAGATTACGGCACGGTAAAAATTGGTGCTCAGGTTAAAATCGGTTATCTGCCTCAACAGGTTGTTTTTGAAGATGAAGACCAGACCATACTTGAATACTTTTCTGGTTTTCACAATATTACTTATGAAGCTGCCAGAAACCAGCTAGCAAGAGTATTATTCTTTAAAGACGATGTGCATAAGAAAATAAGATTCTTATCCGGTGGGGAGAAGAGCCGGTTA
>Ga0213825_1000360_pt1 | contig 34038 bp, 27 predicted proteins | sample MC6MC0900MG_FD_179896 | JGI IMG/M metagenome (GOLD analysis project Ga0213825, IMG submission 179896) | Enriched soil aggregate microbial communities from Iowa State University, Ames, United States - MC6-MC0900-MG | ecosystem: Environmental > Terrestrial > Soil > Unclassified | place: USA: Iowa...
GTAAAGTATCCGGTGTATTAATCGGAGTACTGGTATTTGAAATCTTGAAGACCTGTCTGCAGTATCTGGGTGTTGACACCAACTATCAGTATATTGCACAGGGAATCGTTATCGTAGTAGCGATTGCTCTGGACATCAGAAAGTATATTGCAAAGAAGTAATTCCTTTGAGAAGTTTATAGAAAAAGGAATCGGAGCAGGGGCAGCGGACTCTTAAGAGAAATCCGCCTTTGTTCCGGTTCCTTTTCTGAATGATATTTTAATGAAAACGTGAGCCGTAAGAGTCTATATAAGGGGTATCCTTGGACTCCTGCGGCTCGTTTTATTCATAAGCTATTATAGAAGCTGGCTCAGCCTGCTGTTTTGATATTCTCCTGAAAACGTTACGTCTTCTCCAAACCAGGAGGGAGGGCTGAATCTTTCTGCTTCTTCTCTTTCCGGAAATTCCACTTCGGCCAATATTAACCCTTTAAAACGTCCATCAAAGACATCCAGTTCAATGGTCAAATGATCGGAACCTTCCAGGGGGATTAAATATCTCTTTTTTGTAAGAATATGGCCATCCGCTTTTTTAATCAGATGTTCATAAGACTCTCTTGTCAGGGGGAGATTGTATTCCTCCCGTTCCAAAAGTCCCTTTGATTTGTAGGTAAGGTAAAAGGAATCATCCTCCCTGCGGATCCGGACAACAGGTTCGGTGGACAGATATCCCTGTTCTATGAAGTGGCAAGGGTAGGCGGTGTAATCTGCCGGCGGGTGGGATATGAGATATTTACGTTCTATTTCCATTGGAAAATCCTCCTGCTTTTTATACTGATGCGCCGCAAAACGGTATTTGGCGAATGCGGCAAGATAATCGACACTTGCGTCATTATACCACATGGGAACAAAAAGTAGAAGGTGGTGGCAAAAAAAGAAAAAACGTGGTAATATGGGAAAAACAGTGGAATTCAGGAGATTCAGGACATGAAACGTTTAAGTAAACGGATTTTTGTGGTTTTTCTGATTGTTTGGGCTGCTTCTCTGCTTCATGGCTGCGCTCCGCAGGAGCAGGAGAAGAATACCAAAGCGAGTTCAGCATCAGAAGCAGGCACGGAAGGGGTCCGTGAAGAAACAGGCCCTAAGATTGGGGTGAGTATATACCGGTATGACGATACATTCATGAAGCTGTATCGCTCGGAGCTAAAGCAATATCTGGAGGAAACCTATCATGCGGAGGTGATCATGCGCAATGCCGGCGGAGATCAGGAAGAGCAGAACCGGCAGATTGGCCAGTTTATTTCGGAAGGGTGTGCCGGGATCATTGTAAATCCAGTGGAGGTGGCCGCTGCGGCCGGGCTTGCAGATGCATGCAGCCAGGCCGGGATCCCTTTGGTTTTTATTAACAGGGAACCAAGCGAAGAGGAACAAAAACGGTGGCAGGACAACCATATGGCCGTCTCCTGCGTTGGAACGGATTCCAGACAGGCAGGAACCTATCAGGGTGAGATCATCCGGGAAATGCCTGATAAAGGGGATATAAACGGTGATGGGGTGGTGTCTTATGCTATGATTATGGGTGAGGACGGCAACGAGGACAGCCTTTACCGGACGGAATATTCCATAAAAGCCCTGGAAGAAGGGGGAATGAAGACAGATAAACTGTTTTCCGGCAATGGAGACTGGAACAAGGATCAAGGGAAGAAGCTTGCGCAGGAGGTGCTAAACACCTACGGAAACAGGATAGAGGTGCTCTTCTGCAACAATGATGCCATGGCGAATGGAGCTTTGGAGGCTGTAGAAGAGACGGGCCGTGTCCCTGGAAAGGATATTTACCTGGTAGGGGTGGACGCCCTTCAGGATACAGTAAAATATATAAAAGAGGGAAAGATAACCGGGACTGTTTTAAACGATCACGAGGGACAATCTCAGACAGCTGCCGATACTTTGATAAAGATGATTGACGGGGAAGATGTGGACACAAGGTATCAGGTGGATTATATCAAGGTCACTGCAATCAGTACCTTTCATACGTTAAAAGGAGAGGATTAAAATGGGAAAAGTATTTGCGTTTTTAGCTGATGGATCAGAGGAAGTGGAATTATTGGCAGTTGTGGATATTTTAAAGAGGGGTGGCCAGGAGGTGACCCTTGTTTCCGTTACGGGGAAAAGAGATGTGGTAAGTGCCCATCAGATAAAAATCCAGGCGGATTATGAGTTTTCAGAAGTAGACTGTAAACATGCTGATGTTCTGTTTCTTCCCGGTGGAATGCCGGGGACCAGGAATTTAGGTGCCCACGCGGAACTGTTAAATTCTTTAAAGGAAGCCCATAAAGAGAACCGGAGAATCGCGGCGATCTGTGCAGCTCCAAGTATTTTAGGAAAGCTTGGTATCCTGGAAGGGAAAAAGGCAACCTGCTTTCCAGGCTTTGAACCGGAGCTTAAGGGGGCTTTATATACAAAACAGGGGGTTGTTACGGATGGGAATATAACGACCGCCAGAGGGCTTGGCTATGCGCTGGACATGGGAATTGAACTTCTGGGACTTCTGACAGATAAAGATCATGCCCTCCAGGTAAAGGAGGCCATCCAATACGACCATAGTACCATGTGATGGGGTAGGTGAGTGTATGAAAAAAAGATGGGTATTGCCGGTTATGGCTGCTGTTTTCATCAGCCTTCTTACCGGATGTGAAAAGAAAGATCCATACGGATTATCGGAAAAAGATCCGGTCACCATTACCATCTGGCATTATTACAACGGCGTCCAGAAGGAAGAATTTGACCGTCTGGTGCAGGAGTTTAATGAAAACGAAGGAAGAGAAAAAGGGATCATTGTCAAGGCGTTTAACAAGGGAAGCATTGACGAATTGAGCATTCTGATCAATGAAAGCATTGAAAAAAAGATTGGATCCGATCCGCTGCCGGATGTTTTTTCCGCTTATGTGGATAAAGTATATGAAGTGGATCAGATGGGACTGGCAGCAGATTTAAGCAGCTACCTGACTTCGGACGAAATAGGGGAATATGTGGATGCCTATATGGAAGAAGGCAAATTTGACAGCACCGGGGCGATTAAGGTATTTCCTATCGCCAAATCTACGGAGATTCTTACTGTTAACAAGACGGATTGGGACAAGTTTGCAGAGGCAACAGGAGAGACAGAAGAGGCTCTTTCCACCTGGGAAGGGATCACCCGTGTGGCTGAGTCCTATTATAAATGGACGGACAGCTTAACGGAAGAACCGTACGATGGAAAGGCTTTTTTTGGACGGGATGCGTTTGCTAATTATATGATTATCGGCAGCCTTCAGCTGGGCCATGAAATTTTCAAGGTAAAAGACGGAAAAACCGTCCTGGATTTTGATGAGCAGACCATGCGGAAGCTGTGGGACAATTATTATGTTCCCTATGTTAATGGGTATTTTGGCTCCTACGGGAAATTCCGGAGCGATGATGTAAAGACAGGCCAGCTTGTCGCCTTTGTTGGGGCAACCAGTGGTATCGCTTATTTTCCAACCTCAGTGACCCTTGAGGATGGAACCAATTATGCAATAGAAAGCAAGCTTTACCCTCTTCCGAATTTTCAGGGAACCGTTCCTTGTGCAGTACAGCAGGGGGCCGGTATGATGGTGTTTAAGTCTGAGGAAAAAAGAGAGTATGCAGCAACACTATTCCTAAAATGGTTTACATGCTTGGGACAAAATATGAAGTTTGCCATTGGCTCCGGTTACCTTCCGGTAAAGAAGGCTGCCGGTAATGAGGAACTGTTAAAACCCTTCCTGGCGGAAGCCGGCGAGGACAGCGGGGCATCACAGAACCTTCTGATCGGCCTTAACACGGCAAATCAATACCGGCTTTACACTTCTAAACCTTTTAAAGGCGGCGACCGCGCCAGAAACGTGCTGAACTTGGCAATGGTTATAAAGGCAAAAGAAGATTACGAAAAAATATGCACCCTTATGGAACAAGGAGTGAATCGGGAAAGCGCAGTTGCAGAATTTGTGACAGAAGAAAATTTTGATCAATGGTACAGGGACACAATGGAGCAGTTGGAAGCGATTATTGGAGAGTAATTTATGAAGAACAAGAGAAGTGAATCCATTCGCACCCAGCTGCTGGGACCATTGCTGATCCTGTTGGTTTTGCAGGCTGCGGTTATTGCAGGGCTGGTACTGTTTGGCGGAGTTTCCATCAAATTAAAGAACAATGAAATCCACATATTAAGTGAAAATACAGAAAGCACAAAGCTGGGCCTTGAGAAAGAGACCTTTCATCATTGGGTCGTTATGTTTAATAATTCTGAATTCATAACTGCCGGAATTCAGCAGGTGCTGGACAGCGAGGGACGTAAGTCAGAGGATATCTTTACGGATTATGAACTGAATCGGATGATCGTTGATAAGGTTATGGGAAAATCCATAGAAATGCTCCACTTAAGCCACGCGACGGGAGTTTTTATGGTCTTAAACGGCCCGGCGGCCATGAACAGTCCGGTTGAAGTGAAAGCAGGCTTTTATATGCGAAATTCCAATTCAGGAGGTTATTTAAAGGATAATTCGTCCCTGCTTATGGAAAGAGGGCTGCCATCCATAGCGGAAAAATACGACATTCCTCTGGATTCTTTCTGGGAACTTGGTTTTCAGGAAGATGAGGATAATAAAGCCGCTTGCTTCTATAAGAAGCCTTATCTTATGGCAGTTCAGAATATGGCTGCCCAGGATGATGCCATGAAATTTGCCTACTTAAGTCCCCCTTTCCGTTTAAGTCCTAAGGATATGCAGGTAATAACCTATTCCATCCCAATCATTCTTAATGACGGCACCGTTGTGGGAGTATGCGGACTGGAAATTACTTTAAACCAGCTTGAACAGATTCTGGGAGAAGACCAGACAAGCGGAAACTTTGAGGAATGCTGGCTTTTAGGTATCCGGGACAAGAGAACAAAAACCATTGTTCCTGTCGCTTATTCCGGATATCTGTACAATCAGTATTTTAACGAGAGCCAAAGGATTGATTATGAGGACAATGAGGAAGAGAGCATCAGTGAGCTGACGTCTTCGGAAGGAACCAGATGGTATGCCAGCATAAAAAGCCTTGATGTCTATGGAAACAACGGGCCCTTTGAGGAGGAAGAGTGGGTATTAGCCGGTATCGCACGCCAAAAGGATCTGTTGTCTTTTTATAATGCAATCCGGCGCATGCTTCTTGGTTCCATGGCAGTTCCCCTTGTATTCAGCCTGTTGGGGGCGTTTGTCATAGGAAAGATCGTGACGGAACCTATCCGCAGACTGATTGTGGAATTAAGAGGAAAATCGGGCAGCAGGGGACTTTCCCTTAAACGGGTACATATCAGAGAAATCGATGAGCTGACAGAAACCATCGAACAATTAAATCAGGATGTGGAAAGAGCATCGTCAAAGATTTCAAGTATCCTGGAACATGCCAACATCCTGATCGGCGTATTTGAATACGAGGAAGAGGCTGACCGTGTATTCTGCAGCCGCTCTTTGTTTCATATGCTGGACTGGGGCAGCATAGAAGAGCCATACTGTTACATAAAAACAGCGAAATTCAAGAAATACATGGAGAGGACCTTTACCGGAATTAAGATAAAAGGGGACCGTATTTTGCAGTGCCTGGAGGGCCCGGAAGGGACGCGCTGGGTGGAATTTATTCTGGACGGATCAAAGAAAGGGACAATTCTTGGTGTATGTTCGGATGTGACTGCCGATGTAGAGGAAAAGGAAAAGCTGGAGTGGGAGAGAAATTATGACCTTCTGACGGAAATTTACAACCGAAGGGCATTCCGGGAGCAGGTTGCGGCTGCGATGAAGAAGCAGAACAAGAACGTCTCTGCACTGATCATGTGGGATCTGGATAATTTAAAATATATTAACGATACATATGGGCATGATGAAGGAGACCGGTACATTGTCCTCTTTGCCAACTGTTTAAAGATATTCTCGGAAAAGGGCGGGATCGTAGCCAGATATTCCGGAGATGAATTTGTTACCTTTATGGAAGCAGATGAAAAGGTAGAAGTCAGAGAGAAAATCCGGGAATTCATGAAGCATATTCAAAAATTCTCGCTGAATACGGGAGGGGGATACCAGTTTCCCATCCGTGTTTCGGGAGGGCTTTCCTGGTATCCGGATGATGCGGCAGATTTTGAGACCTTGTTCAGTTATGCGGATTTTGCCATGTATATGGTGAAGCACAGTGTAAAAGGTGTGGTAAAGGAGTTTGATTTAAACGAATATACCCATAATTCCTATATGCTTGTCGGCAGTGAAGAGCTTAACCGGATGCTGGACAAAAAAGAGGTTCGTTTTGCATTTCAGCCAATTGCAACGAGGGAAGGCACGATTTATGGATATGAGTTGCTGATGCGTCCGAAATTTGCTAATATGAAAGGGATCAGTGAAGTGTTAAATCTGGCAAGAGCGCAGGCAAAGCTTTCCCAAATGGAGGCTCTCACCTGGTTTTCAGGACTTAAGGCTGTTATGGCGGAGGCTATGGCCGGGCAGCTGGGAACGGACGAGAAGCTGTTTATCAATTCCATTGCAAGCGTATGCTTAACGGAAGCAGAGCAGATGGAGCTGGAAGAAATCTACGGAGAACTGCTTCACCGGATTGTCATTGAAATGACAGAAGGTGAACCGGTAAGCCACGATTTCATGCATCGCAAGATTGACATGGCGAGGCGGTGGAAGGGGCAGGTGGCTGTTGATGATTTCGGGACAGGATATAACAGCGAAGCTATTCTTCTGCGTATGAGGCCGGATATCATTAAGGTGGATATCAACCTGGTAAAACGGATCCACGAAGACCAGAACCGTCAGATCATTTTAAGGAACCTTTTGGATTTTGCAAAGCAGAACAACATAACAGTTCTTGCCGAGGGAGTAGAAACGCCGGAAGAGCTGGAATTCCTTATGAAATGCGGGGTTTCTCTGTTCCAGGGGTATTATATTTCAAGGCCACAGATGGAGATCAGGCCCCTCGACCCCTACATCGTGAGGCGCATGCAGGAGTTTTCAGGAAAAACCTGATTTAATCGTAAATAATGCTGGAATTTACGGGACGAGTATGGTATAATGTTAAATTGAAGTGTAACGCCCTGTTGATTTGGCGGTTCACATATATTTCAAGGAGGAACCCTTTAATGAGTTTACAAGTAGAAAAATTAGAAAAGAACATGGCAAAATTAACGGTAGAAGTGTCGGCGGAGGAGTTTGATAAGGCTCTTACTGCGGCTTACAATAAGAATAAGGGCAGATTCAATATCCCTGGTTTCAGGAAAGGGAAAGCTCCTCAGGCCATGGTTGAGAAGATGTATGGAGCAGGCATTTTATATGAAGATGCAGTAAACGAGGCTCTTGACGCAACCTATGGTGATGCAGCGGAAGAAAGCGGATTGGACATTGTATCCAGACCTGAGATTGACATTGTACAGGTAGAAAAGGGTAAGACCCTGATCTATACGGCAACAGTAGCTGTTAAACCGGAAGTAACACTTGGCGAGTATAAGGGAATCGAAGTGACCAAGGCATCTGCTGAAGTGACCGAGGAAGATATTGATTCCGAATTAAAGAGAGTTCAGGAACAGAACTCCAGACTTGTCTCTGTAGAGGACAGAGCCGTAGAGAACGGTGATCAGACGGTTATCGACTTTGAAGGCTTTGTAGACGGAAAGACATTTGAAGGCGGAAAAGGTGAGGATTATCCTCTTACCATTGGAACCCATTCCTTCATTGATACGTTTGAAGATCAGCTGATCGGTAAGAATATTGGAGAAGCGTGTGATGTTAACGTAACCTTCCCAAATGAGTATCATGCAACGGAACTGGCAGGAAAGCCTGCATTATTTAAGGTGACCGTTAAGGAAATCAAGAAAAAAGAACTTCCTGAGTTAAACGACGAGTTTGCAAGCGAAGTTTCTGAATTTGAAACATTGGAAGAATACAAGAACGACATCAGGGAAAAAGTTGCTTCAAGAAAAGAGAAAGAGGCAGCAACAGAGAATGAAGATCATGTGGTAGAGAAGATTGTTGAAAATGCTACCATGGATATTCCTGAGCCGATGATCGACAGCCAGGTGAACAACATGGTTAACGATTATGCAAGAAGAATGCAGAGCCAGGGCCTGTCTCTTGACCAGTATATGAAATTTACAGGCATGACTCTTCAGTCCTTAAAGGAGCAGATGAAGCCACAGGCTCTTAAGAGAATCCAGACAAGACTGGTACTGGAAGCTGTTGTGAAAGCAGAGAACATCACTGCATCTGACGAAGCGGTTGAGAAAGAAATTGCCAGCATGGCAGAAGCTTATAAGATGGAAGTGTCTGTGGTAAAAGAATCTCTTGGAGAGATCGGTATTCAGCAGATGAAGGAAGATCTTGCAGTTCAGGAAGCAGTAGATTTTCTTGTTGCAGAAGCAAAATTAGTTTAAGAAGTATCCCTTGAATAGATTCCTGGCATTTTGTCCGGAGTCTATTCGACTTTGATAAGAGATATCCTGCGGGTATCCCTTTACGCCCGGAAAGCGCGGGCAAAATATAGGAAAATCAGACAGGAGGAAGACAGATGAGTTTAGTACCTTATGTCATTGAATCAACCAGCAAGGGCGAACGCTCTTACGATATTTATTCCAGACTTCTTAAGGAGAGAATCATTTTCCTTGGAGAAGAGGTATCCGATGTATCAGCAAGTCTTGTTGTGGCTCAGCTGTTATTTTTAGAAGCAGAAGATCCTAATAAGGACATCAACCTCTATATCAACAGCCCCGGCGGTTCCGTTACCGCAGGCATGGCAATTTATGATACCATGAACTATATTAAATGTGATGTATCTACCGTTTGTATGGGCATGGCTGCCAGCATGGGAGCATTTTTGCTGGCCGGCGGAGCAAAGGGAAAACGGTTCGCTCTTCCAAATGCGGAGGTTATGATTCATCAGCCATCCGGCGGAGCAAAGGGCCAGGCCACTGAGATTCGGATCGTAGCTGAGAATATACTGAAGATAAAGAAACGTTTAAATGAAATCCTGTCCGCAAACACTGGCCAGCCTTATGAAGTGATTGAACGTGATACAGAACGTGACAATTACATGAATGCGGAAGAGGCGAAAGCATATGGCTTGATTGATGATATCATCTACAGCCACGACCGCTAAGCCTTTAAGCCCAGGCAGCCAGGACGATTAATAGGAAACACCCTGCGGGTATCCCTTTACACCCGGTAAAACGGGGCGGGCACTGCCCAGAAAGCAGGGCAATGTATTAGGAAACACCCTGCGGGTATCCCTTTATGCCCAAAAAGCAGGGCAATTGTATTAGGAAACACCCTGCGGGTATCCCTTTATGCCCAGAAAGCAGGGCAATTGTATTAGGAAAGAATGAGGTGTGTATATGCCGGTCAGAACAGACGACAAGATCCGATGCTCTTTTTGCGGGAAAACCCAGGACCAGGTAAAGAAACTCATTGCCGGTTCCAATAATGTCTATATCTGTGACGAATGCATTGATTTGTGCGCAGAGATATTAGAGGAAGAATTTGACAGCCATGAGGATGACGTACCCGATTTTGGTGATATCAACCTGATGAAGCCAAAGGAAATCAAGGCTTTTTTAGATGATTATGTCATTGGTCAGGATAACGCAAAAAAAGTATTGTCTGTAGCAGTCTATAACCACTACAAAAGAATTACTTCCAGAAAAAAAATGGATGTGGATGTGCAAAAGAGTAATATTCTGATGTTAGGTCCTACCGGCTCTGGTAAAACCTATCTTGCGCAGACGTTGGCGAAGGTCTTAAATGTTCCGTTTGCCATCGCAGATGCCACCGCCCTTACAGAAGCCGGTTATGTGGGCGAGGATGTTGAGAACATCCTTTTAAAGCTCATCCAGGCGGCTGATTATGACATCAGCAGGGCAGAGTATGGAATTATCTATATTGATGAGATTGATAAAATAACAAAGAAGTCGGAAAATGTTTCCATTACAAGAGATGTTTCCGGCGAAGGCGTACAGCAGGCCCTTTTAAAGATTCTGGAAGGTACGGTTGCAAGCGTTCCGCCTCAGGGAGGAAGAAAGCATCCCCACCAGGAACTTTTACAGATCAATACGACCAACATTCTGTTTATTTGCGGCGGCGCCTTTGATGGATTGGAAAAAATCATTGAACGCAGATTAAGTGCCGGTTCCATCGGCTTTAATGCGGAAATCGTAGATAAGAACAAGACAGATATTGATGATCTTCTGAAAAAGACCCTTCCTCAGGATCTTGTAAAGTTCGGATTGATACCGGAGTTTATCGGCCGAGTGCCGGTTACCGTATCTTTAGAGCTTCTGGACCGGGAAGCACTTGTGAAGATTTTAACAGAACCGAAGAATGCTCTGGTTAAGCAGTATCAAAAGTTGTTCGAACTGGATGATGTAAAGCTTGAGCTGACCAAAGAAGCAGTTGAACGGATAGCAGAGCTGGCAGTGGAGAGAAAAACAGGTGCCAGAGGTTTGCGTTCGATTATGGAAAGCGTAATGATGGAAATGATGTACGAGATTCCATCTGACAGCAGCATCGGAATCTGCACGATTACCAGGGATGTTGTAGATAAAAAGGGTGAGCCGGAGCTGATTTACAGGGACACGGCAGTCCCGAGAAAATCACTGGCTCAGAAGTTAAGAAAAGATAAGACAGGCGAGATCGCATAGGTCCCTGCATGAGTCGGGAAGGTGTTACAGCGAGAAAATCTGCTGGAACACCTTTTTGAATGCAAAGGAGAGAACACAATGGTGGATAAGACAATCACAATGCCAGTTATCGCCCTGCGAGGCATGACTGTTCTTCCCAAAATGATGCTGCATTTTGATATCAGCCGGACAAAATCCATTGCAGCTGTGGAGAAGGCGATGGTAGGAGATCAGAAAGTATGTCTGGTTACCCAGAAGAATTCTGAGGAGACCGACCCTGGAATCGAGGATTTGTATCAGGTCGGTACCGTGGCTCTCATCAAGCAGCTGGTAAAGCTGCCGAATAATGTGATACGCGTTATGGTAGAAGGTATGGAGCGGGTAGAGCTTTTGACACTTGACAGCGAGGAGCCCATGCTCATCGGTGAAGTTGAAAAGACTTTGGAAGCAGATGATTCCATTGATTATATTGCAAGAGAAGCTATGATCCAGATCATAAAAGAAAAGCTGGAGGAGTACGGCAAGGAGAATCCAAAGATAGCAAAGGAAGTACTTCCGGGTCTTATGGTACTTGCAGAACTTGGTGAACTTTTGGACCAGACTGCCGTACAGCTTTCCTGGGATTACCGGGTACGCCAGCAGGTGCTTGAAAGTGCTCTTTTAGAGGATCGGTATGCGCTGGTTGTAAGACAGCTGATGACGGAGATCGAGGTCACAAAGGTAAAGCGGGAATTACAGTCCCACGTTAAGGAACGGATCGATAAGAACCAAAAGGATTATATCTTAAGGGAGCAGCTAAAGGTGATCCGGGAGGAACTTGGAGAGGACAACCCACTGTCTGATGCAGATGAGTACTTAAAGAAGCTGAAGGCGTTAAAGGCTGATAAAGAGACCAAGGATAAGATTCAAAAGGAGATTGATCGGTTTAAGGCGATGCCCGGAGGAAGTCAGGAAGCCAATGTGGTTCGTATGTATCTTGAGACGGTCCTGGAGCTTCCGTGGAAAAAGCTTTCAAAGGATAATAACAGCATCGCCCATGCTGAGGGGATCTTAAATGAGGATCATTACGGCCTTGAGAAGGTAAAGGAGCGAATTTTAGAATATCTGGCAGTCCGTGTGCTGACCAAAAAAGGATCCAGCCCCATTATCTGCCTGGTAGGACCTCCTGGAACAGGAAAGACTTCCATTGCCAGATCAGTAGCGAAGGCGTTAAATAAGGAGTATGTAAGGATCAGCCTTGGAGGAATCCGGGATGAAGCGGAGATCCGCGGACACCGGAAAACTTATGTAGGCGCCATGCCCGGCAGGATTGTAGAGGCTATAAGGCAGGCTGGAGTCAGCAATCCCTTAATGCTCCTTGATGAAATTGACAAGGTCAGCAGTGATTATAAGGGTGATACTTCTTCCGCCCTTTTGGAGGTCCTGGACAGCGAGCAGAACGTAAAATTCAGGGATCATTATGTTGAGATTCCCATTGATTTATCGAATGTGCTGTTTCTTGCAACGGCCAATACCACGACCACCATTCCTGGGCCGCTTCTTGACCGTATGGAAGTAATTGAAGTAAATAGCTATACGGAGAATGAAAAATTCCATATTGTAAAGAATTACTTAGTAAGAAAGCAGCGGGAAAAGAATGGGCTTAAGCCAAATCAGGTGTCTATATCAGACGAGGCTCTTGAAAAGATCATTCACCATTACACCAGAGAGGCCGGAGTCAGGAATTTAGAAAGGCGGATCGGATCTGTTTTCAGAAAAGCTGCAAGAGAATTCCTGGAAGATGGAAAAAAGACGATTGAGATAAATTCAAACGACTTAGAGAAATATTTAGGCAAGGAAAAGGTTCTCTTTGAGGATGTAAATGAGGAAGACCAGGTGGGAATCGTAAGAGGTCTTGCATGGACCAGCGTCGGCGGCAACACCCTTCAAATTGAAGTCAATGTTATGCCTGGAAAGGGAAGCCTTCAGATGACCGGACAAATGGGAGATGTCATGAAAGAGTCCGCCCAGACTGCTTTAAGCTATATCAGGTCTGTATGCCCGGAATATAAGGTAAAGGATGATTACTTTGAAAAACATGATATCCACCTTCACATTCCGGAAGGAGCAGTACCAAAGGATGGCCCGTCGGCAGGAATCACCATGGCAACGGCTATGCTGTCTGCAGTCACAAACCGGAAGGTAAACGCCAAGGTGGCCATGACAGGGGAGATTACTCTTCGCGGCCGTGTTCTGCCTATTGGAGGCCTTAAGGAAAAAATTCTGGCTGCACGTATGGCTCATGTGGAGAAGGTTCTGGTTCCCGACAGGAACCGCCCGGATATTGCAGAGCTGTCAGAGGAAATCATCGGAGATCTGGAAATCGTATATGTGAAGAACATGCCGGATGTTTTAAAAGAAGCTTTCATCCAGGAATAGAAGCATAAGTATGCCCAGAGAGCATGGGCAGGAAAGAGGAAATACCCTTCGGGTATACCTTTATGCCCAAAAAGCATGGGCAGGAAAGAGGAAATACCCTTCGGGTATACCTTTATGCCCAAAAAGCATGGGCAGGAAAGAGGAAACCATATGATCATTAAATCAGTTGAGCTGGAGACTGTGTGTGGAATAACCAGTAAGCTTCCGGAGAATACAAAGCCGGAGTTTGCCTTTGCGGGCAAATCCAATGTGGGAAAATCTTCTCTCATAAATGCCCTGATGAACCGCAAATCCTTTGCCAGAACCTCGTCCCAGCCGGGGAAGACTCAAACCATTAACTTTTATAACATCAATGATGCTTTATACTATGTGGATCTTCCTGGTTACGGATATGCCAAGGTATCATTGGAAGTGAAGGCAAAGTGGGGGAAAATGATAGAAAACTATCTTCATAAGTCCTCCATGCTCCGTTGCGTGTTTTTGCTGATCGATATCCGCCACGAACCATCGGAAAATGATAAGACCATGTACGATTGGGTCGTACACAATGGCTACCAGCCAATCATCATTGCAACCAAACTGGACAAGCTCAAGAGAAGCCAGGTGCAGAAAGCGTTAAAGGTTCTTCGCACAGGGCTTGGGATCGGAAGTGATGTAACGGTGATTCCTTTTTCTGCGGAGACCAAGCAGGGCAGGGAAGAAATATGGGACTTAATTTCAGAATCCGTAAATAGTCTTGACAAGGAGTGAAAATCTTTTTATAATGAACCTATTTATTACATAGAGTTCATCTAGGTAGGAAGAGGAGAAAACAGTTATGAAAAAGACAATAAGGAAAATCGTATCAACTCTTATGGCAGCAACCCTGGCAGCAGCCTTTTTAACTGCCTGCGGAGGCGGTAATTCCGCCACAGGCACTGGTAAGGAAACCGGAGATAAGAAGGTATTAAAGGTTGCCATGGAGTGCAGTTACGCACCATATAACTGGACCCAGCCGACAGATGCAGGCGGAGCCGTTCCTATTTCCGGAAGCTCTGATTTTGCTTATGGCTATGATGTCATGATGGCTAAAAAGATTGCAGATGAACTGGGCTATGGACTGGAGATTGTTAAGCTGGACTGGGATTCCCTTGTTCCTGCTGTTCAGTCCGGAAAAGTTGACTGTGTCATTGCCGGTCAGTCCATTACCGCAGAACGTATGCAGTCCGTTGATTTTACAGATCCTTACTATTATGCGACTATAGTAACCCTGGTGAAGGCCGGAGGCAAGTATGAGAATGCAAAGAGTGTTGCCGATTTTTCCGGGGCAACTGCTACTTCCCAGTTAAATACCATCTGGTATGATAACTGTCTGCCTCAGATTCCAAATGCAGATATTCAGCCTGCTCAGGAATCCGCACCGGCTATGCTGGTATCTTTAAGCTCCGGAAGATGCGACCTGGTAGTAACAGACAAGCCTACCGGACAGGCAGCGCTGGTTGCTTATCCTGACTTCAAGCTCCTTGATTTCACCGGAACAGAGGGTGAGTTTAAGGTTTCTGATGAGGATGTGAACATCGGGATATCATTAAAGAAGGGCAATACGGAATTAAAGGATGCCGTAAACGGAATACTTGCCAAAATGAGCAAGGATGATTTTAACAAGATGATGGAAGAAGCAATTTCCGTTCAGCCATTATCAAAGTAATTCAGTTGAGAAACCCCGCACGTTTGTCGGATGCAGGAATGCAAGCATTCCTGCGCCTGGCTTATTGCATGCGGGAATAAAAATAGAATCAGGTCTTGCTGGCACGGAACAAGAGTATCTTTCGTGCCGCTTGTTCTGTTTCGAGGAAGTACGAGAAGGAGAAGGTAGAACATGTCTTTGCCATCAGATTTTTTTGGAAGAATTATATTTATACTGCAGCTTTATGGCCCTTCCTTTTTAAGCGGGGCAGGAAAGACTATGGCAATTGCCATTGTCGGCACATTCATCGGCTGCATCATCGGTTTTGCCGTGGGAATTATCCAGACAATTCCGGTTATAAAAAGTGATAATCCGATAAAAAGATTTTTATTAAAGTTACTAAAATTCATTTTAAATGTTTATGTGGAGGTATTCCGCGGAACTCCTATGATGGTTCAGGCCATGTTTATATTTTACGGTTCTTCCGTACTGTTTGGCATTAACATGTCAACCGCTTTTGCTGCCTATTTCATTGTATCCATTAATACAGGGGCATATATGGCTGAAACCGTGAGAGGAGGAATCCTTTCCATTGATCAGGGACAGACCGAGGGAGCCAAGGCGATTGGCATGACCCATTTTCAGACTATGGTCAATGTTATCATGCCTCAGGCGCTGCGCAATATCATGCCTCAGATCGGCAATAACTTAATCATCAATATTAAGGATACCTGCGTGCTTTCTGTTATCGGCGTAGTAGAGTTGTTTTATGCCACAAAGGGCGTTGCAGGCGCGTATTATACCTATTTCGAAGCATTTGGCATCACCATGGTCATTTATTTCATCCTGACCTTTACCTGTTCCAGAATCCTTCGTTACTGGGAGAAGAAGATGGATGGTCCGGACAGCTACGATCTGGCTACCACGGATACGCTGGCTTATACCAGCGGCATGGTTAAATTCCCAGATCCTAAAGAGAAGGAGGATAAATAAATGACAGGCGAAAAAGTTTTAGAGATCCATCACTTGAGTAAAACCTTTGGAACGAATGTGGTGCTGCGGGACATTGATTTCTCTGTCAATGCCGGCGATGTGACCTGTATTATCGGAGCCTCCGGTTCCGGAAAGTCAACGCTGCTGCGCTGTATCAATCTGCTGGAAACTCCTACTACCGGTGAAATCCTGTACCATGATGTAGACATTACAGACCGGAAGATGAACGTTCCTTCCTACCGTACGAAAGTAGGTATGGTGTTCCAGAGCTTTAATTTATTTAATAACATGACTGTTTTGGAAAACTGTTTGGTAGGCCAGATAAAGGTGCTGAAAAAAGATAAGGAAGAAGCCAGAAAGAAAGCGATGATGTATCTGGAGAAGGTAGGCATGGCTCCTTACATCAATGCAAAGCCAAAGCAGCTTTCCGGCGGGCAGAAGCAGAGGGTGGCCATTGCAAGAGCCTTGGCCATGGAACCGGAGATTTTGCTGTTTGACGAGCCAACTTCCGCATTGGATCCCCAGATGGTAGGGGAAGTGCTTGCGGTTATGAGAACTCTGGCAAAGGAAGGCCTTACCATGATCATCGTAACTCATGAAATGGCATTTGCCAGAGATGTGTCCAGCCGTGTGGTCTATATGGCAGGCGGCGTTATTGAAGAAGAGGGTGCTCCGGCTGATATTTTCGGGAATCCAAAGAAAAACTCAACAAAAGATTTTTTAAACCGGTTTATGCAGGGATAAGAAAAAGCTGATTCAGGATGATAGTACTGAATCGGCTTTTTTGTTAATTAAAGTGAGAATTCTCTACCCGCCCCACTTCTAGTTGGATTGATTTTTAAGTTTGTCATACCTTTTCGCTTTTCTGCCCTCCTTTAGGGTTGGAAGAATTATTATAAATGGTGCAACTATATTTCCGGCCACAACCGGTGTGCTATCGTGCCTAATATGGATAGTATGGACTGTTGGCAAAGTACATAAATTAATTTTCGATTGAATATCGTTTCATAATTATTTATTATTCCAATAAGGCGATAATTCTGATATAATATTTGCAATAGATAATTATGGGGTATAATGTGAAGCGTTTATGATTCACCAAACAGCGAAAACATAGGACAGAGGAACAGGTACCAGAAAGGGTAATAGAAGGGAGTAGGCAAATGAAAACAATACACTGGGGAATGGTTGGCTGTGGCGATGTTACCGAAAAAAAAAGCGGTCCCGGCTTTTATAAAGCGTGTAACTCAGTGCTATACGGTGTAACAAACCGTACGCGTTCAAAAGCGGAAGATTATGCCGCGCGGCACCGCGTAACCAAGGTATATGATAATATTGATGAAATGCTAAGCGACCCGAAAATAGATGCTATATACATTGCCACACCACCTGGATTTCACAAAGAACAGGCCATCAAGTGCGCAGAGGCTAAAAAGCCATGTTATATAGAAAAGCCGGTTGCGCTTTGCTATGAAGATCATATGGAAATAGTAAAGGCTTTCGAGAAAACCGGAACGAAAGCCTTTACTGCGTATTACAGACGAAGACTGCCGCGTTTTTTAAAGGTAAGCGAGCTTTTGGAGCAACGCGCAATAGGCGAGGTGCGATTTGTACATATTTCGTATTACCGTCCGGCTTATGAAAATGAAAAGGCGGGTAAAGACTGGCATATACAGCCCGATATTTCAGGCGGTGGAATTTTTATGGATATAGCCGTACACCAGTTGGATATACTGGATTTTTTATTCGGTAGAATAAATGAAGTAAAAAGTCTTTTTACAAATCAAGCGCACTATTATAAACCGGAGGATATGCTCAACGTTTGTTTTTCCTTTGAAAACGGCATGCAGGGCAGTGGTGATTGGTGTTTTGCCGCTGGTACAGAGAAAGATGTAATTGAGATTATAGGCAGTAAGGGGCGTATTTCGTTTGAATGCTTCGGCACAGGGGCTATTATTCATGAAAACATAAGTGAAAACGGATTTACAGTTCGTGAACTTTCGGTTGAAACGCCTGAACACATACAGCAGAATCTAATTCAATCCATTGTAGACGAATTAAACGGTGAGGATATTTGCCCCAGTACATTGTACACGGCCGCAAGGACGGCGTGGGTTTGTGATAAGATTTATGGAAAAATGTAAAGCAGATGCTTTACACTAGGGCAACGAGGCTGCCTAATCCATGTACTCACACAATAGGGCAATACAACATATGGGAGGTTTAGAAGTATATGAAAGTACTTGTTATAGGGGGAACCGGTAACATTAGCTCCGCAATCGTAGCCAAGCTGCTGGCAGAAGGTCATCAGGTCACAACGCTCAACCGGGGACTCCGTCCTACCCGGCACGATGGCGGAGAGCTTGAAACGCTGATTATTGACCGCAGTGACCGTGAAGGCTTTAAGGCGTTGCTTCAGAAGAGGCGGTTTGACGCCGCCATTGATATGCTCGCCTATACGGCGGAGGACGCAGAATCTACCTTGTGCGCATTGTCGGAAAACACGGCCCATATTGTGTTTACCTCGACGGTCGCGGCTTACCGGCGTCCTTTTCCAAGCGTACCTATTCGAGAGGATTTTCCAAAGTATGATACGCCGATTTTTCCATATGGATATGAAAAGGCCAGAATGGAGGCATATATTCAAACCAGGATGGACGAAGGACTGCCGATCACGGTCATCCGGCCTTCCCTTACATATGGAATTGGCTGTAATAACATCGGCGTTATGCGCAACAACTATGGAATTATCGACCGGATGCGGAAAGGAAAACGAATCGTGCAATTTGGCGACGGAACCAATCCGTGGGCATGGACGTTCGCGCCTGACCTGGCTCTGGCTTATGTGTACTCGCTGGGGCGGGAGGCATGTATGGGACAATTCTATCATGCTACCAGCGATGACCATCACATTTGGGACGATCTGTATCTGACCTTTGGGAAGATCATCGGCGTGGAACCAAGACTTGTGCATATTTCCACCGAAATGCTGATGAGCGCCGCGCCGGAGACGTTTTTGCATGTAAATCAGGAGAAAATGTACTGCGGTATCTTTGACAATACAAAAATCAAAAAAGATGTGCCGGAGTTTGTTTGTAAATATACGCTAGAGGGAATGCTGCGCAAAATCGTCGCGTGGTACGAATCGGATGAAAGCGCCCGTGTCGTGAACGGGAAGCTGGATCAGTTAGAGGACGCCCTGTTGGAGAAATATGATCGGATTATGGATATTTGGATGTCGGATACTTCTAAACTGTAAGTTCCACAATACTTCGGCCTGAATTATCTTATGAAAACAGGTATTGAGCGAAAAACAATTAAAAGAGGACTTGATTACTCAAGCCCTCCATTGTAAAATCTAGTTAGGTTATCGGAGCTGATTTTCCGATTGCCCTCAGTTAAAAAGTGAATTTAAAGAATAGCATCCCTCAACTTTAGGCGTTCAAGGGCTGCTATTTCTTTTTGTTCATATGATTATTAATTGAAGTGAGAATTCTCTGACAAGATCCTTTCATCAATACGCCGTACAACGCCATGGGTATAAGGTGCAAAATATTTAGACCAGAACCCATATGCGGCTGGATTGATGCTCTCAAAGTCTACACCGAGGTGAGTGTAACCCTCAGCTTTCAAGGTTTTTATCACATGATTCAGCAGACTTTGATATACTCCTTTGCCTCGATGCTCCTCCAGACAGAAGGCACTGTTAATATGGCGGTAATTTGGATATTCAGTTATAAAGGTTTCACCAGATTCTGAAATTTTTAAATAAGCACAAGCTTTGCCCTGGTGCAGAGACACAAAGCATCGTTCATGATTTTTTATGCACGTATCACAAAAGGCTTCCAATGTTTCTTGTTCACGGTTCATGAAAGTTGGACTATTGTTAAAATGTTTGTTTAACATTAATTCAAGTGGGTATGCCAAAGCGTACCCGCATGATGAAAGTTCTAAGAACTCATATTCTTCACAAGTCCTGCAGTCAAATGGCTCCATAGGGCGGATTGAATCCATGCAGCGCAGGCCAAAACCGTATTTGAAAAATTGATTCTGAGCGATTTCGTCATGTGCATATAAGCAAATACCATGACTGACTGCGCCTGCACGTACCCACTTGCGGGCTGCATCCTGATACATGGCTGCATAAATATTCGCTCTGTTCTTAAGCGTTGCCGCATTGGTCCACATAGGGGAAAAAACGCCCGTAACATCAGTAGAGTGAAACGCATTGTTAAAAGGCATGACACTGCACAGGAACCCAACCATTTCATCATCTTCAAACGCTGCAACACCCAGTCCGTTATCGGCAAAGCAGGTTAAGTCAGGGAATTCATCAACACATGGAAGAGCCGGCACCTGACAATGCTCTTCTTTGTAGCAGGCTAGTGCCAGTGCGTTTGCCATGTTAATATATTCCCTGGTAAAATCAACGATTATCATATTTTATTACACCTCTATTTGATATGGGCAATGGACAAATTTTTACATGGGCGCATCGGAAACACGTTGTGGATGAAACGTTTCTATTTCAACTGGCTCTCGTTTGACGGTGACCGGAATTCCCTGTTTCTTAAGTTTACTGTCATGAACCGGTTTTGCAAAAAGATCTCGTACTTTGATCCTGATAAAGGTTTTTGCTGCTTTGATGAAAACCACAAAAATAAATATGGGAAGGATGACGGTTAAAACCAACCTTACCTTGAAATGGGACCTTTTTTTCTTTAACTGTTTTAAATATAGCTGATATTGGTCGTTTATCTTCGGAAACAATGTTTTCTTTGTCTGAATTTTACTCAAAATAATTCCCCCTTGTGTTTCTGCTAGATGAAATGTTAAGAACCGCTCATCAGTGACTTCATGGCAAATGCATAAATTTCCTGACTTTTTGATTTCCAGTGATCACACATGATCTCTGCCTGGTCTTTGTCCGGAACAGATAGTTCCAGGTTTATCAGGCAGTTTTTTCCTTCCCGAACCTGGCAGTGAACGATGTAGTCATGGCTGGTGGATTTATAGAAATCAGCAGTTACGCCTACCTCGTTGCGAAGCCGGAATTTGTTCTCTTTTAAATATTCATCCATATCATTGATGATGGCCGGTGAGATTTTGCTACCGAAAAAGGAAAGGGTCTCTTCCCCTTCCCTGGTGATCTCGTACCGGCTGCTGTTATGGTTGGTTTCCACATGAAGCAGTCTGGCCTCCAGCAGTTCATTCAATGCCTGATTGAGCGTAAAATATGTGGTATATTCATGCTCCAGAAAAAAGTTTGACAGTTGTGCGCTTGTCAGGGGGAAATTAACCTGTTTAAGCATGTATAAAATCATCAGTTTGTACAGGGTCATAGGTTCTGACAGCATAGTTACCTCTTTCCTGCCCGCGCTTTTTGGGCATTTTGGTATCCCTGTAAGGGGGTACCTCCAGTGTTGCGCTTGCTGCGCCGTAAATTCAAGGATAGTGAAAGCAGCTTTAAACCGGATCATCCATGTTTTCTACTGCCGGATAAGTTTTTTGACTGCTTGGCTTACGACAGATGCAACACGAGGATCAAAAGCTTCAGGCAGGATATTGTTTTCGTTCAGTTCTGAAGGAGATACAAGGTCAGCGATAGCAGATGCAGCAGCAAGCTTCATGTCTTCTGTAATCGCAGATGCTCTTCCCTCCAAAGCACCTTTAAAGATGCCGGGGAACACAACTACATTATTGACCTGGTTAGGAAAATCAGACCTGCCGGTTCCGACTACTTTTGCGCCGGCCGCTTTGGCAAGATCAGGCATGATTTCAGGTACCGGGTTAGCCATAGCAAACAGGATGGCGTCAGGATTCATGGAAGCGACCATTTCTTCCGTTACGATTCCGGGAGCAGACACTCCTACGAAAATATCGCTGCCTTTCATAGCATCTGCCAAGGAACCATGGGTCTCTTCCAGATTCGTCACATCCATCATCTTTTCCTGCATCCAGTTTAAGCCTTCCATGCCCTTTGCAAGGATTCCGGCACGGTCACACATGGTGATATGAAGAAAACCATAGGACAGAAGAAGTTTTGTAATGGCAATACCTGCGGAGCCGGCACCGTTTACAACAATTCTACATTCCTCTTTTGTTTTTCCTGTCACTTTTAAGGCATTTATAATGCCTGCAAGAACTACGATCGCCGTTCCGTGCTGGTCGTCATGGAATACGGGGATGTCAAGCAGCTCTTTTAACCGCTCTTCGATTTCGAAACAGCGGGGAGCGGAGATGTCCTCTAAATTAATCCCGCCGAAAGCAGGCGCAATATTCACCACTGTCTTAATGATCTCTTCGGTGTCCTGGGTATCCAGACAGATGGGGATGGCATTGATTCCTCCAAACTCCTTAAAAAGCACCGCTTTTCCTTCCATAACGGGCATAGCGGCCAGAGGTCCGATGTTGCCAAGTCCAAGAACAGCACTTCCATCTGAAACGACTGCAATGGTATTTGATTTGATTGTGTATAGATAGGCGGCTTCCGGATTCTCAGCAATGACTTTGCAGGGCTCCGCTACGCCCGGGGTGTAGGCAAGGGCTAAGTCTTCTCTGCTTTTTACCTTTGCTTTGGAAATGATTTCCAGTTTTCCCTTCCATTCTTCGTGCAGCAATAAAGCTTTTTCGTTGGTTGTCATGATCGTTTGTCCTTTTTTTCACAGTTTTTATTTATCATACCAATTTTAGGGTTTTAAATCAATAGAAAATATGATAGAATACAGTTTATCTGAACTTGCAATGCAAGAGAAGAGTAATTGAAATCAAACAAGCTAAATATGATAAGGAAATTGAAGATACAGGTGGTACTATGAGAGAACGGATCAACAGGCTGGCAAAGGGCATCATTGATTCAGAGATTCCAAAGATTAAGGTGACACCGTGGGAAATTGATGATGTGGTTCGTTCAGGCGGAGCCACCAGACGGGAACTTGTCGTTACCAGTGAGAATAATTTACATATAAAAGGACTTGCATATTCGTCAAACTTCCGTGTCAAACTCATAAGCGGAGCATTTGGCGGTACATATAACCATCTGGTCTATGAGATAAACAGTAGTTACCTGGAAGATGGAGATGTGATTAAGGGCTCTTTTTATCTGGTTACCAATGGCGGCGAGAGAGAAGTCCCTTATTCTTTTTGCGTGGAACTGAGCACGTCAGGAAAAGCGCTGAGTGATTTAAAAACAGCAGATGATTTTGCAGATACGGCTAAAAAAGATATGGACACGGCTCTCCGTTTGTTTGAGTACCGGGATTTTGCCACGGCTCCTTTTATGCAGGCTCTTCATGTAAGGGCAATCTACGATGGATTAAAAGGAAGGCCTGACAGAAGAAAGGAACTGGAAGAGTTTCTGACCGCTTTAAAGGTGAAAAAGCCAGTCCAGTTATGGACGGAAACCGAGGAGCGGAGATTTGGAGAACTTGAGGAAGTTGTAACAGATTGGGTGATCATAAAGCGCAGCGGCTGGGGTTATGTGAACCTGGAGGTTACAACGGACTGTGATTTTATAGAGCTGCCAAAGAAAAGCATTGTGGAGCAGGATTTTGAAGAAGAGGAATGCAGGGTTCCCTTTTTGGTCCATCCGGAACGTATGCATCAGGGAGAGAATTCCGGAAGGATTCTCATAACCGGAATTGAAGAACGTTTTATCATCCCTGTTATGGCGGTCAATAACCCCGGAGGAGGGGTATCCGCAGAAGACGCTTTTGCAAAAGAAGCCTTAAGCCGGTATTTACGGCTTCGCCTGGAAGAAGAGTACGGGCGGAAGGATATAAATATTTTATATGAAGAGATGGGAAAGGCCCTTGACGAGATTGAACTGATGAAGGGCGAAAGCGGCCTCCTTAAACTGCTCCGGTCAGAGATATTCCTTGGACAGGGGAATCCTTCCAAAGCGGCTCTGCTCCTTGACGAGTGCAGAGATGAGATCCTTAAGGACCGCCAGGAAAAAAGGGAGCTTTACTGTTATTACCAGTACCTGCGTTTAAAGGTACAGCCGGATGAGTACCAGAAGGAATCCCTGATCCGTCTCATGAAAAAATATCTGGAAGAAGATAGAAGACTCTTCTGGCTTTTTTTGCTGCTTATAAAACTGGATGACAAGCTATTTGAGAATCTGCCTGCATTGCTAGCTATGATGAAAAAGCAGTTTCAAATGGGTGTCAGAAGCCCGTTTTTCTATATCTGGGGCTGCAGGGTGTTAAATCGTTCACCGGAGATCATAAGAGCCATAGGCTCCATGGAACTCCAGATCCTTTACCATTGCGCCGGAAAAGGGATTATAGACCAAAAGCTGGCGGTAGCCGTATCCAGGCTTACCCTGACGGCAAAGCATTTTAACCGGCTGCAATACCGGATGTTAGTTAAGCTTTATGAGGAGCATCCCATAAAAGATGTGCTTGAGGCGATCTGCGCCTTATTAATCAAAGGGGAATGCCGCATGGCGGAAGCCTTTTCCTGGTATGAGAAAGGGGTAAAGGCGGGGATCAGCCTGACGCGGCTTTATGAATATTATTTGTATGCTTTGCCGAATAATTACTGCTATCTCCTTCCAAAGGAAGTGCTCCTTTATTTTTCCTACGGAGGAAATGAGCTGGATTTTCACAGCAGGGCCGTCCTTTATAAGAACGTTCTTGTTTATCTGGAACCGACCGACCCCCTCTATCAGGCTTATGAGCGGACGATCGAGAAATTTGCTACGGAACAGCTGTTTGAATCACGGATTGACAAGCAGCTGGCCGGGATTTATGAGCGGATGATATTAAAGGACGTGATCGATCTTCCCATGGCAAAGGTGCTGCCTTCCATACTCCGGTCCTACCGGGTGGAATGCAGCAATAAAAAGATGAAGTATGTCATTGTGTGCTATGAGGAAATGACAGAGGAGGATGCATTCCTTCTTGACAATGGAGTTGCCTATGTGCCCTTGTTTTCGGAACACAGCATATTGCTTTTTCAGGATGCCTTTGGCAACCGGTATGCCAACATTCCTTATCAGATAGAACCTGTCATGGAACGTCCGGAACTGGAAGAACGCTGCTTTGAACTATATCCGGAGCATTCCATGCTTCGGCTTCGGGCTTGCGAAAAGATTCTGGCTGACGGAGCTTCGGATATGGAAGAAGTGAAGATATTAGAAGGTACTTTAGAGGATAAAAAGCTGAGGCCTCTTTATCAGAAACTCCTTCTTTCCAAAGTTATCGAATTTTACGGCAGGCAGGCATCCGACCGGAAAGAGGGAGAGGAAGGAGCCGGATATCTGCTTAAACTGGATAAAAATGTCCTTTCCAAGGAAGAGCGGATCAGCGTCTGCGATACACTCATCCATAACAACTACACGGAAGAGGCGTTCTTAATGATCCGGGAATTCGGCAATGAAGGGATTCGGACGGAACGGCTTTATGAGTTGTGTACGAAAATGATACTTAAGAATCTTTTTGACGAAGATCCGTTGCTGTTACATTTGGCTTACGATGTTTTCAAGGTAGGAAAAAGCGACGGCGTGATCCTTGACTACTTATGTGAGCATTTCAACGGTTTGACGGATCATATGTATGAGGTTCTTATGAAAGGCGTTTCCGAGCATGTGGAATCTTATGATCTGGAAGAACGTCTGACCGCTCAGATGATGTTTTCCGGCCGCAGTTCTAAGCTGGATAAGGTGTTTAGTCTTTACCGGAGCCGCAAGGAAACCAGTGACATGATCGTGAAGGCTTATTTTACCTTAAAATGCAATTCGTATTTTATGGAGGATAAAGAGCCGGAGGAAAAGATTTTTGCTTATCTGGAGGGAACGGTCCGGGCTGCTTCCGTGAAAGGCCGTCTCCCAACCATTTATTTGCTGGCCATAACAAAATATTATTCAAAACTTCCTGCTCTTGACGAAGAGCAGAAGAAACTGTGCCGGGATACAGTATCCTTCCTTTTGGAGGAAGGCCTTGTGTTCCCGTATTTTAAGGCTCTGGCAAACGATGTTCCCTTGCCGGAGGATATTATAGATAAAGCCATGATCCAGTACTGTGGGGAAAGAGATTCCAAGGTGGAATTGCTGGTAAGAATTCTACCTGATGAAGAAGAGTTCCACAGTGAGGATATTTCCAGGATGTACCAGGGAGTTTTCGTCAAACAGAAGATTTTGTTTGAAGGCGAGATCATGGAATACCAGGTGAGGGAACTGATAGACGAAGAGTGGGTCTTAAAAAAAGAAGGCAGCGTCAGCTGCGACACAGGAAGCTCCCAGGAGGCTTCAGACAGCAGGTTTGCCTGCTTAAACGAAATGAGCCTGTCCTTAAGCTTAAAGGATGAAAACGGGCTCAAAAATCGGATGCAGGAGTATTTAAAAAAGAATGCTGCTGCGGAAGAATTATTTCCACTGATGTAAGATAAGGGGGCTGTCAATGGACGGACTGATCATAGGGCTTGACCTTTGCGATGCCTATACCCGCATATGCTGCCATGACAGGGAAAAATCATGGTGCTTTCCTACAGTCATCTGCAGGAAAAAGGATGAGGATGCCTGGTTTGTAGGAGAAGAGGCTTATGCCTATACTCTTGTTGGCGAGGGCATTATTGTAGACAAGCTGATAAAAATAGTTAGAAAAGAAGGGACCGCAACACTGGGCGGAACCAAATACGAAGGTCTTGACCTTTTAAAGATGTTTTTAAAGAAGATATTAAAGCTTCCCATGGAAGAGTTTTTCTGCGATGAGGTGAAACAGCTGGTGATCACCATGCAGAAGGTGGATAGTAAGCTGATGGATGCCCTCATGTATTGTGCGGACTACTTAGAGATTCCTAGAGATCGTGTGCACATCATTAGCCATACGGAAAGCTTTGTTTACTATACTCTCAGCCAGAAAAAAGAAGTCTGGAGCAATCAGGTAGGCGTATTTGACTTATCGGAAGACTCTTTTCACTATCATGAACTGAAGGTGCAGAGGGGTCTTCGGAAGATGGTAGTCATTGCAGAGGATGAGGTTTTGGAGGAAAGTTTTAATCTGGATATTTTAGATACGCCTTCCGGAGGTAAGCTGGCGGATAAAATTTTAAGCTCTTGCGCGGACAGGCTTCTTCAGAAGAAGTTATTTTCATCTGTATTTCTGACGGGAAAAGGCTTTGAACGCCACGACTGGGCAGCAGATTCCATGAAGATACTTTGTTCCCGCAGAAAGGTCTATATGGAACCGGAGCTGTTTGCCAGGGGAGCTGCTTTTAAGGGAATGGATTACCTTCAGGAAAAGACCTCCTATCCCTTTACCTGCATCTGCGAGGGGCGGCTTCACTCCACCATTTCCATGAAGGTGCTCCATAAGGAACGGGAAAGCCAGCTGGTCGTAGCTGCTGCCGGTGACAGCTGGTATGAAGCAAAGAGCAGCGTGGATCTGATTGTGGATCATCAGGATTACGTGGAATTCATGGTAACACCTTTGGATCCCAAGCAAAAACGGCTGGTGAAGATCCCGTTAGAGGGATTTCCAAACCGGACGGACAGAACCGTCCGGGTAGGGATCAGCTTTGGATTTCTGGATGAAAAAACAATGGCAGTTGTACTGAAAGACAAGGGCTTTGGTGAGTTGTTCCCTGCTACGGAGGCCGTGATAAGGCAAGAGGTTATGCTATGAGTCTGATTCTTTGCCGGCAGGAGCCGGTTAAACACCCATTTTATTTTGAAGGCCTGGGAGTCCGCCTGTTTTCTTCCCAGGAGCTTTGCTATGTGATTTATAACAATCCCATATTGGTTATGGATCAATTTGTGGATGATAACCTGATCCAGTTTATCCGTGAGGATTTAGATATGGCTTTTCTGGCTGCCAAGCTGGAAAAATTGCAGCAGAGCGGCGAGGAACCGGATGAACTTCTTGCCATGATCCTTCACGAATGTGATTACTATACTGCTTCCGAGGTAAGCCGGTTCCGGCAGAATCTGACTGCTTACCGCCGGATGCCTGCCGCAGAGTTGTTTAAGGCAAAGGCAGATTATCTTTTTTCCAAACAGCAATATGGAAAGGCCGAGGCTGAATACCGGAAAATTCTGGACCTTCCAAAGACAGACCGGGGAGATAATACCTTTCAGGCTAAAATCTATAACAATCTGGGAGCAGCCTATGCCAGGCTGTTTATGACGGACAAAGCCTGCCAGGCCTACCAGAAATCCTTTGATCTGGTGAAAAATGATGAGGTTTTAAAAAGAATATGCCATTTGACCCAGTGGAATACGGGGCTGGTGTTAAATGAGCGGTTTCAGGCTCTCATTACAGATGAAATGAGGCAGGAATGCGAAATAGAAAAAGAAAAGGCACAGGCAAAGGCAGCTCAGGCGGACAGCCTAAAAGAGCTTGAACGGCTGTTTCAAAAGGACCCGATCAAGCGTCTTCAAGGGGCCGGCGAGCTGATTCAGAAGTGGAAACAGGAATACCGGAATATTATGTCTTGAGACGATTTCTGAATGAGATTGCCAAACAATGTTCAATATGCTAGTATATTAGTCGGAAGAATGGCTACTATAAAATAAATAGAAAATATGTAAAGACAGGAGTTTAAAAATGCAGGTGAAACCTCGTAAGTCAGGAGAGATCGCAAGGGAGTATGCGTTGCGGATTATTAAAGACAACATTATTTCCCTGGATTTAGAGCCGGGGAGTAGTCTGAATGATATGGAGGTTTCTGCAGAACTGGGCGTTAGCAGGACTCCGGTAAGAGAAGCCATCATGGAGCTCAGCAAAAGCAAGATTATTGAAGTTTATCCCCAGAAGGGGAGCCGGATTGCACTGATTGATTTGGAACTGGTGAATGAAGCACGTTTTTTGCGCCTGGTGCTTGAGCGGGCGATTGTGGAGCTGGCGTGTGAGATGGCAACACCGGAGGATATCGTGCGGCTGGAAGAAAACTTAAAGCTGCAGGAATTTTATGCTGCACAAGGCTGGTCGGGAGAATTGCTGCATTTTGATGATCTGTTCCATGAGATGCTGTTCAGTATCTGCAAAAAGGATTTGATTTATAATATCAGCAATGGACTTTCCATTCATTCGGACCGTTTAAGACGCATGGCGCTGTTTGCGGTAAAGGATTTAAAAGTGGTTTCCGACCACAGAAGGATTGTTGACGCAATCAGAGCCAAGGACAGGCAGCTGGCAGGTACGATTTTGGTAGAACATTTAACCAGGTATATCGGTGAGGAAAAGGAAGTAAGAGAGGTTTATCCTCATTATTTTAAAGATTAATAAGATCAGTAAGATAAGGGCATAAAAATTTGCAACCTGCATTTTTATGCTTTTTTTGTTGTTAAAAATGAAAATATGTACAATGTGTACAAAAAGAAAATGCGGATTTTGTTATTTTAGTAAATAGACTGTCGTTTCTAAAAATGTTATTCTTATATTCACAGATATACTAATATATTAGAATACTAATATATACATCATAATGGATGTCATGTAAATTGAAGGGAGACAAAGAGAGTGAAGCAGGTAATTATTACAGAGCCTTTTCAGTATCAGGTGATTGATCTCCCGATTCCGGAGCCGGGAGAGGGCGAAGTTTTGGTGCAGATGAAGGCAGCAGGAGTATGTGGGTCTGATATCCATTTGTTCCTGGGAGAAAATCCTCAGGCAGTATTTCCAAGAGTTCCTGGTCATGAGAATGCAGGAGTGATTGTAAAGACCGGAAGCGGGGTGACGAGGGTACGGGAAGGTGACCGGGTGGTAGCGGATTTGGTTGTTGCATGCGGCGAGTGTCCGCAGTGTAAGAGTGGAAGGCGGAATGTATGCCGAACGGTCAAGGCGAGAGGTGCGGCGATAGATGGTGGCTGGCGGGAATATTTTGTGGTTCCTGAACATGAGGTTTATTTGATTCCGGATACCATGGAGTTTAAGGATGCAGCGTTAGTGGAGCCTTTTGCCATAGGAGGACACTGTACAAAAAGAGGACGGGTCACGGAAGAAGATCTGGTGCTGGTGCTGGGAAGCGGTACGATTGGTGCGATCATTCTGCAGACCTGCAAGGCGAAAGGATGCCGGGTAATTTGTGCTGATATTAACGAGAGTTCGCTGGAACGGGCACTTTCCTATGGTGCTGATTCTGTGATTAACACGAGAGATGAAGACCTGGTTAAACGGGTTCAGGAGATTACGGAAGGAGCCGGAGTGGATGTTATCTTTGATTCGGCCTGTTACCCTGGTTCTCTTTTTCAGGTCATGAAGCCTGGAATTATTGCAAACGGCGGCAGGATTATTCCATTGGGATTTTGCACAGAGCCGGAGAATATCACTCAAGCCATGATCAATGGCAGAGAGTTAGAGATCATTGGAACCAGAATGTCCTGCGGGCAGTTTGTTCCGACGATTGAAAAGATGACCGCAGGGGAATTTCAGATCGGTGGAATCGTCAGTCATTATATTCCGTTTTCTGAAATCGGTAAGGTGTTTGAATATATGAAACAGCCGCCGGCGGATCTAAGAAAGATGGTTATCCTGTTTGACTAAGTCAGGCAGAAACTATAAAAAACTTATACTTATAAGGGAGGTATTTATTATGTTCAAAAGGGTTAGTGCAGCAGTTCTTTCAGCAGCTATGATTTGTTCGCTGGCAGCATGCTCAGGGCAGAGTTCCACTGAAACCACAACCGCTGCTGCGGCGTCTCAGACGGCTGCAGGCGCATCTGCTGAAACGACTGCTGGAGCTGCCAGTGCAGGCGGCGAATTTATTCTTGGCTCCCCACAGCCTTTAACCGGCGTGAATGCCCAGGCAGCCCAGGCAACTCTAAACGGAATCATGCTGGCAGTTGAAGAATTGAATGCGGAAGGCGGCTTAAACGGACAGACAATCAAGCTGGTTACTTATGATGACCAGGGTTCACCGGAAGAGGCTGTTAAAATTGCCAATAAGATGGTAGAGGTAGATAAAGTGGATGCGGTAATCGGGCCGTTACTTAGCACCTGCCAGATGGCTCAGGGTGCGCTGTTAAATGACGCAAAGATCCCGACGATTGGAATCGGCTTAAGCCCGTCTTTTATGGAGAATGGCTGGGATTATATCGTAAGATCATCTCTAAACAGCGATTATGTTATGAAGATTCTGGCTCAGAACATGGTGGATTTGGACATACATTCTCTGGCGATCTTCTCCGGTCAGGATGATTCTTCCAAAAAGGCAGCCGGCTCTATGAAAGCAGAAGCGGAAGCAGTAGGAATTACTGTTACTACAACAGAGACATATGTGGATGGAGATACAGATTTCTCCGGACAGGCAGCAAAGCTTATCAACACAAAGCCGGATGCAATCTATGCGGCAACCTATGCCAATGTGCAGCCGATCATCGCAAAGCAGCTTCGCCAGTTTGGTTTCGAAGGACTGTGCTTTAATAAAGAGCTGTTCCAGGCAGACAGCTTAAGAGTAGCCGGTTCTGCAGCCAACGGCTGGATCTTTGCTTATCCTTACATATCATACAAAACGGTAGAAGAATGTGATATTCCTAACATGAAGGAATTTATCGTTAAGTATGAAGAAAAATACGGTGCTCTTCCATATCATGAAGGTGCAATGAGAGGATATGATGCGGTAAAGGTTTTAGCTGAGGGAATTAAGAATGCCGGAAGCACCGATCCTGATGCAATTATGGCAGGGATTAAGAGCATAAACGGATTAGAAGGTCTTGGCGGTACCTTTGATTACACCAGCGGAGACGGCGAAGGATTGCATTCCTGCAACAGCTATGTAATTGCCGATGAGAAGTATACTGTGCTGGATAAATGGGTAGGCGACGGCGGATTTGAGGCATTTAGAGCAGGAAAGTAACATTGATACATAAATCCGGTGTAAGAGTCCGGTTTGTGCCGGGCTCTTTTGCCGATTCATTTTAATCAGGAAGGATGATAATGATGTTAATACAGGTAGTGATATCAGGGCTTGTAATCGGCTGTGTGTACGGGCTTATTGCACTGGGATACAGTCTGATTTATAAAGCGTCCGGGCTTATGAGCTTTGCCCAGGGAGATATGCTGACTTTGGGGGCGTTTCTTGGTTATAGCTTTTATGGAATTTTTAAGCTTCCCTTTGTAATTTCTCTGGTGTGTGTGGTATTGTGTATGTTCTTTCTGGGCCTGTTTCTGGAAAAGGCCATTATTCGTACACTGCTTAAAAATCATGTTTTACCGGTTTATATTGTACTTGCAACCATCGCTATATCCTATATAATCCAAAATGCGGCGATGTTAATCTGGGGAACACAGACACTGTCATTTCCGCAGATTTTCCCGATTCCGCTGGTAGGTGTGCTTGGAGTTAAAGTACAGCCGGAAGCACTTTTTTGTATCCTGATGAGTCTGGTATGTATGGTGGCATTACATATATTTATGAAATATACCCGCTTTGGTACGGCAATGCGTGCGGCTGCCATGGATGCGACAGCAGCGCGGGCCTGCGGAATCAATGTTTCCTTCAGCACCGGCGTAACCTGGGGCTTATCAGCCGGTGTTGCGGCAACAGGCGGAATTTTACTTGGGCCTATTTACGGCGTTTATACCATGTTAGGAGCCATCATCGGAAGAAAAGGATTTTCCAGTGCGGTAATCGGCGGTTTTGGAAATATGTATGGCGCAATTGTGGGAGGAATTCTGCTTGGATTAGTGGAGACCTGTACTTCGGCGTACATCTCCTCTGCCTATAAGGATATTATATCCTATTCAGTGCTGCTTCTGTTCCTGTTTGTAAAGCCTACGGGTCTTTTCAATGAGCAGGCGCTGACAGACTAAAGAAGGGGGAAATGGGAATGAAATTAAAACAAGTTTCAAAAATTCTGCTTGCAGTTCTGCTCCTGCTGGTTCCGCTGCTGTTTCGGAATTTTAACTACGGAATTTTGATCTGCGGATTTATTGGGATTTATATTATTGCAATTTCCGGGCTTGACCTGGTGTTTGGATACTGCGGGCAGATTTCAATGGGACATGCTGCTTTTTTCGCTATTGGAGCTTACGGTTCGGCGCTTCTCCACAAGTATCTCCATCTGCCGATTCTGTTTACCATGGTGATTGCGGCTGTGATCGCCACACTGATCGGTGCTTTGCTTGCATATCCGGCTTCTAAGCTGGTCTTTCACTTTCTTTCACTGGCAACGGTAGCATTCGGAGAGATTGTTTACCAGTTGGTCGCTCAGTCACCGGGAGGAATCACAGGTAACTTTACAGGCTTCTATACCGATTCTATCAATTTATTAGGTTTTAAGATTAATACCAATGCCAGATTTTATTACTTTGCACTTATTTGTGTATGTATCTTCTTACTGATGAAGCACCGGCTGGTGAAATCCAAGGAAGGACGTGCCTTTTTAGCCATACGTGAAAATTCCCATGCTGCGGATGGAATGGGAATTGATGTGAAGCGGTACAAGGTTATTGCCTTTGCTACCAGTGCTTTTTATACGGCCTTTGCCGGTTCCATGTATGCACACTATGTACGTTTTATCAGCCCGGAGACATTTTCCAACAGACAGTCGGTTATGTTCTTAACGATGCTTCTTTTTGGCGGCACTGCTTCTTTAAGCGGACCGATTATGGGAGCTGCAGCCGTACTCCTATTGAATGAAGGACTTCGTTTTGCTGAGCGGTATCAGATGCTGATCTATGGATTTATGCTGTTAATCGTTATTCTGCTTATGCCGGGCGGAATCTATGGCATCATTAAAAAACAGATTGATAAAAGAAGGGTGGTGAGCTGATATGCTGACAGTAAAAGATGTTACCTTACGCTTTGGCGGGCTGACAGCCGTAAATAATGTGTCCCTTACGATTAAACAAGGCACGATCAATGGCCTGATCGGACCTAACGGAGCTGGAAAGACGACCTTTTTCAACCTGATCAGCGGTGTCTATACACCCAATGAGGGTGAGATACTGTTTGATGGTGTAAAGCTCAACGGAAAAAAATGCTTTGAGATCAATCACATCGGGATGTCCAGAACCTATCAGGTTATCAATTTATTTAGAAAGATGACAGTTGTGGAAAATGTAATGGTAGGGCTGCACCCTAAGATGAAATCAGGATATTTTTCCGCCTTACTGGGCACAAAGGGACAGAGAGAGGAAGAGAAGAAAGTACTTAAGAAGGCATTGGACTGGCTGGACTTTGTAGGGCTTCGGGGCAATGCTTATGAGATGTCTGGTTCTTTATCCTACGGAAAACAGCGTCTTTTAGAGATTGTCCGGGCTCTGGCCAGCAATCCTAAGCTTCTGCTCCTTGATGAACCGGCAGCAGGAATGAACTCAAAGGAGAAAGAGGAGCTGTTTGATATT